>Ga0209692_10000317_pt1 | contig 135451 bp, 125 predicted proteins | sample tdDd472_FD_187129 | JGI IMG/M metagenome (GOLD analysis project Ga0209692, IMG submission 187129) | Marine sediment microbial communities from the Atlantic coast under amendment with organic carbon and nitrate - tdDd47.2 (SPAdes)... | ecosystem: Environmental > Aquatic > Marine > Coastal >... | reverse complement strand
GCTATTGCAGACCAATTTGTTTAGCAGGCGATCATTAATAGAGCTGTTGAAGCCAAATAACATAGACAGGCCGCCTGACTTGCAGCTGCAGCTATCCCTGGTGCGTGATTAAGTGGGACAGCAGTGGGTCAGACCCCTTATTTATATTCTTATTTATTCTCACGCAAGAACGGATGCGAGAAAAGGGGTCAGACCCCTTATTTATATTCTTATTTATTCTCACGCAAGAACGGATGCGCGAATAGTCCCGTATAAACCACATGATGAAGTAAAATAGCGACATGACCCTGCGAAAGCGCAGGAACGTTTATCTGTATTGTTCTCCCGCCTCATTATGTACCATCTTTCTGTGTTAATCTGAGCAGGGTTCAGCTAAGCAATACCAATCTATGAAAAAATCCAGAAAATCACATCCGGCCAGTGAGCTGCTAAAGCGGCATCCACAGTTAACACAGAGCGATGAAATGAAGGTTTCATCCCATGTTCAGCGTGAATCTGGTGAATGGGTTATCAACACCCTGATGATTGAAGGTTATACTGTGCCATTCAAATACAGGCGAAAAAAACGCTACAGGGATCTGACCGGGCAACGGGTTAATTTAAGCTATTACGCGGATACCGAAGAGGTAGCGGATATGCAAATCGAGATTATGAAAGTGGTGCGGATTAAGCGTAGCTGATACTGGTAGTATGTGGATGTTGCCCTGGTGTAAGCTTGTAATTGTTTATTGATTGCTTTCCAGGCTTTCAATTTTCTTTTGAACTTTTTCCGCGCGCGAAATTAGCTGGTTTATTTCCGCATTGTCCGGATCCATTTCCCTGGCCTGTTTCCACTGAACCAGTGCCTCATCAATTTTTTGCTTGCTGTAAAGGTCTCGACCCAATGACAGCTTTTTGTTAACCTGAATATCAATTTCCTGTGTAAGGCTGTCGAGCAGCTTACGTGCCTGGTCATGTTGCGGATTCAGCTTGAGTATGGTTTGCAGGTTAGTGCGTGCCATATGATAATTTTTATTCTGATACTCGGTTCGGTAAGCGGCGAATAATTTACTATAGAACTTCTGGTTACTGACGTTCTTGATCATGGAGTCCAGGTGTTCTATGCCTTGCTGCTTCTGTTCAACCGGTGCAAGTGCATGTGACAGCAGGTAGCACTCTTTTGCCAGGTTATACTGGTTGCGCTTTATTGCACTTTCTGCGCAATTATCAAGTTGACGGGTTGTGGCGGTTACGTAATTTTTATAGCGATTCAGGTCATTTTGTGCGCTGAAGTCGGAAGGCAGAAGTTGTTCAAGTTTTTCATAAATTGGCTTGTAGGAAATTAGCGTGTTTGCATCTTTGAGCAACAGTTGTTTACGCAGATTAATAATTTCCTGTTCGCGTTGCTTTAACAGGCCATTGTAATGCTTTTCGAGTTCCGGGTCGTGGTTTGTATTGTCTAGTGCGGTTTCATAAAGTGAAACTGCTTCCTGCCAGTGCTGGTTTTGCTGCAGCTGTTCTGCTTGTGTAATTGTGTTATTAATATACGTGGCTTTTCTGTTTGCAACTTCATCCTTGCGGGAAAGCAGGTGCCGGTACTCGGCCTTGTTGATATTGATTGCATCGAATGTGCGTTCAATCTTGCTGAAGTTATTTTCTGACAGCCATTGACTTATCTTTTCATCAGTCTGTTCAGGTGATGAAATAATCATACTACAGGATTGCAGTATGCTGCACAAAGCGATAATCAGTAAACGACTGGGTGTGTTTAAGCGCATGATGTTAAATAACTGTTTTTACCTTTTTTATTATCTGGTCAATTTCCCGTTGCATATTTTCCTGATATTCAGGATTTATATCATTAATGATCCAGGTGGAAACAGGTGCTTCCTTGCCGCGCACACGAATTACCTTATGCTGTTGTGCGCTGATACGTGATTGAATGCTTGGCTGATTATAAAATTCTTCCAGAACAATAATCTGGTCTGCCTCTGCCGCACTGGCGAGGCGGGAAGCCATATTGACCGGGTCCCCAATTACGGTGTATTCCATGCGGTCGCTGGAGCCAAGATTGCCGGCCACCATTATGCCGGTATTTACACCTATTCTAAAGTGAATACTGAGTTTGTTTTCCTGCTCGCGTTTCTTATTAAGTTTTTTTACGGTCTGCTGAATCATAATGGCACAGGAGACGGCATTGAAGCTATGGTCGATGGTGGCTTCGGGTACACCGAATACCACCATTGCACAGTCACCCATAAATTTATCGATATGGCCGTTATGTAGCTGTGCAATCAGTGAGATATAGGAAAAATATTCATTAAGAAGGTTGGCGACTTCATCCGGCGGCATTTTTTCCGACATGCTGGTAAAACCGACAATATCAGCGAATAACACCGAGGCTTTAACATGCTTTCCACCCAGCTCCACTTCATCCAGGTTCTGTAAGACCTGTTGTGCCACATTACTTGAAACATAGCGTGAGAAGGCATCCTCAACCTGGGTTTTTTGCAGCAGGCCGTGGGCCATCTGGTTAAAGGCCAGTGCCAGTTCGCCAATTTCATCATTACGTCGTTCATTCAGGCGGTAGCGGTAATTACCGTTCTCGATGGCCTTACTGGCATCAACCAGGCTGTAAATGGGTTTGGACAGATGGCGACTCATTACAAAGGCCAGGAAAATCGCAATCAGTGACATCAGGACGGTGAAGGTGAGAATGACAAACCGGGCGTTCTTTAATGACTCCACCATGTGCGCCTTACTGAAGCTGACATAGGCATGGCCAGCGATTAACTGGTTGAAGGTGATCGGGTGGTGAAAACTGAGGTAATGGTTTTCATTGCTCAGTGGTGCATTAAATTCAAATTGTCCAGCCACCAGGCTATTGCTGGTGTGTAGCTGCAGCATATCATGCGAAGGGATCATGCCGCTGCTGACCAGCATCTGGCCCTTTTCAGAGAGAATGGCGACGCCCATAATCTGCTGTCGATCAACCAGGTTGTTGGCCAGGGTTTTCAGGCCCAAAGTGTCATCGGAAAGCACCATTTCAGCAGAACTGTTGGCCAGCTGGCGCACAATTGCCGAGCCCATATCATTGATCTGGCGGGTTAAAACATTCTGCTGGTTTTCCAGAATAATAAAGCCGAGCGAGCTCAGGCCGCCGACAACCAGCAGGGTGATCGCCAGTGCAAGCTTTACGGCAATGGGTATGCGAATCTTCCTTTGCTCGCCTTGTGAAAATTGTTCTTCCTTCATGTTATCTGTGCAATATCACCGCTGTGTTGAGATTTAGCTCGCCGCTGCTGGCTGTCCGGGGCAGGCAGACAGGCCGGGGATGCTGGCAAATCATATCATGCCCGGCCCGGTATGATGTGGATAAATCAACTCGAACCAGTGCAGGTGGCGGCCTTGATACAGGCCGGGTGCGCCTGGCTGAGCAAAGGCAGGGCGACATGTTATAATAGCAAATGCAGGGCGCAGAGGGCCCGGCAGTGATAGATAAAATCTATGGATGTTCATGGATTTAATAGGCCGGACCAGCTGATTTGTGGCAGAAATATGGTACCCTAGCAGCTGGTGAAAACCGATTTACATCCCCCGAGGATTGCAGGCAGGGCCTGCAGTAGCTCAAGATTGAAGATTGAGGTTACAAGATGTTTCATTTAAGCGAAGAGCGCCAGGTACTGCTGACGCAAAAAATAATGACCACACTGGATGAGTGGGGTTTGTCTGCGGCGGATCAGGTAATAGTGCTGAATTTGCCGGAAGATACCCGTACCCGGAAATTGCGTGCCTACCATGAGAGCACGCCCCTGCCCAAGGACGACAATGTGGAATTTCGCGCAGTGCGTATCCTGGGAATTATCGATGCGTTGCGTACCACTTATCCCAAGAATGAATCCATGGGTAGCCGCTGGATGAAGGCTCCGCACCGTCGTTTCCAGAATCGCACACCCTTGCAGGTGATGCTGGAAGAAGGCAATACCGGTGTTAACAGTGTACTGGCAGAGCTGGATTGTGCCTATGCCTGGGAACTGAGCGGCTCACAGGCGGGCTAACAGATCCGCAGGTGGTGATAGCTGTAAAAAATAAAAACCTGCGCGGCTAATCCGTTTTCGATTGCAGCTGTCGATGCGCGTTGTCACTGCGGGCCGCCAATATAAAATCATTGATAAACAGACCGTTAATGCTGTGGGTCCACCAGCTGACCTGCAGTTTCCCCCATTCAATACAGATTTTTGGATGATGATCTGCCTCTTCTGCCAGCGCGCCAATGGCATTGCACAATGACAGTGCACTGGCAAAATCTGCCAGCTTATACTCTCGACTCAGTATATCGGTATCGTGTTGTTGATTAATCTGCCACTCCGGTAACTGTTGTAGCAAACTGTGCTGGCTGTCCTTATCCAGTGGCTGGCAGTCGCTGTTGCAGTTTTGTAAAGCCTGTTGATTTAAGTCTGACATATAATCTATCCTCTTTACATGCGGTGTACGTAATGATGTTACAGCCTATAACAGATGTGCAGGAATTGCAGCGACGACTGGTCGGAAGTCACAATGACTACCTGTTGCAGGACGAGCTACCCGCGCACAGGGTGCATCTGGTGTTTGCCGGGCCGTTTAAGGGCGAGACCGTTGTCTGGAATGCCTGCATTGAAACCATCGAAGCCTATGCGCAACACCACAGGGTGGATGATGACCCGCAACAGTTTATTAATATCCGCTGTGAAAATGGGGTGCACTGGATTCATATCGGGCTTAACGTACAACAGATTGATCAGGCAGTGGTTAAACGTAGTATGATTATGGTTCGTAATTACAAGCGTTTAAGTGAAGGACGACACGAGTATGGTGCCAGAAGTAAAACCCTGTAAGCGATTTATGCCTGCAGTTAGCAGCCAGGTTTAGCCTGTAGCCAATGCAACGCATTGTTGTTATCAACTCCAAGGGGGGGTGTGGTAAAACCACAGTCTCTACCAATCTGGCCAGCTACTATGCAGCGCAGGGAGTTAATACTGCCCTGTTTGATTATGATCCGCAGGCTTCGAGTATGCGCTGGCTTAAATTAAGGCAGGCGGATAGTGCAACCATCTATGGTGTGACCGCGCAGAAAAATGCCGCCAGGGCAGTGACCACGAGCTGGCAATTACGCTTGCCGTCAGAGACGGAACGGCTGATTGTGGATACGCCTCCAGGGCTTAAGGGCATAGAACTTGTCGAACAGATAAAGGGTGCGGATGTAATTCTAATTCCGGTACTGCCATCACCGCTGGATATTTTTGCGACTGCTGACTTTATTCGTGATTTATTACTGCAGGCCAAAGTGCGCATGAGCACCACCCGTATTGGTATTATTGCAAACCGGGTAAAGAAAAATACCGTGGCTTTCCAGTCGTTACAGCGTTTCCTGGACTCGCTGAGCATTCCCGTGGTGGCACGGTTAAGAGATACGCAGAACTATTTGCGTGCCACCGATGAAGGTCTGGGGATACATGAGTTAAAAGGGCAGAATATTTATATAGACGCGCAACACTGGAAAAGTATCTGCCAGTGGATTGATGGGGATCAAAAAGAAAACGCGAATTAACGCACTAAAGTGCAGGAGCACTTTGAACGAGCGAATGCTCGGCCCGAAGGGTGGAGCACAGGATGTGCGGAATAAATAAACGCAAATGCATGCTTATGTTAGATAGATGCCTGGTTGCGTTGCAACGCAACCAGGATTTACACAGTATCATTTGCACACAGTCACTGGTAAGTGTAAGTGACTAACGACTAAACGCCTGCCTACGAGAAATACCGTACATCCTGTGCATAAAAAAGCTCCGACCTGAATAAGGCCCGGAGCTTTTATAAATTGATATATTGTGTCTGTTATCTGCGACGGCGACTGATAAGTCCCAGTGCGCCGAGGCCGGTAATAAATAACCAGACAGCAGCTGGTAATGGTACTTCTGAAACTGTCGCTGGGGTACCGCCGACCAGTGCCAGGTAAGCGCCTTTACCTAATGTAATGTCCATATCTGTTAGTGAAGAGATTCCATATGAGTCTAAATCAACATAAATAGCGGAGAGTGCGAATTCACCTACATCAGTATTTGCGGTATATACAAATTGATTTGTATCATCTGTATATAAAACAGACGAAGTGTTATATGACCTTGTGGTGCTTCCTATAGTTAAATCTAAAGCGTTTTCTGTGCCCCCGCCGACAAAAAAGAAAGTCAGATCAATGCCTGTTTGATTTGTAACAGCAGAGTTGAAGCCTAATGACATGGTCATTGTGGTTTGAGTGCTACCACTTGGCACATATACAAAGCTGGATACACTTTCGTCACTCATGGCATCGTTTAGTGAGTTCGCACCGCTAATACCAAAGCTGCTGGTAGATGTTGCATACGAGGCGAACTGATAATTGTTAACATCCAGTGAGGCGGCCACTGAGGAGTTTGAAATTATGCTGCCTAATATCAGCAGTGTAGATGCAATGTGGTTTTTCATTTTATATGCTCTTTGATTTCTGAAAGTCTACAGCCCTGGGGTGGCGTCTACATCTATTTGTGAGGTGGGAGTTACACCAACGCCCGTAATTAATTGTGAGCCGTTTGGGGGTGACGTTTCAGCTGGATTTCGATTAAATGCCGCATTTTCATTGGGGCGGAAATTAACCAGTGGTTGTGAAACCGCAGCAGGCGCAACCTCGATACGAGGACCCGCAGCAGGCTGGATATTCTGTGACCATGTGCCCCATGCATAAACTGAGTCTTTGTCCGCTGCAGTGACTGATGCAGGGATGGCGAGTGCTAGCGCGAGAAGAGTTACTTTTTTCATTATCTTTACCTTAATACATTTAGTGAACCAGTTAGCAGTTTTCATGCCATCAAGCTCTGTGCATGCTCGAATCAGTCAGTTATAAATTCGACGCATGTACCTGCAAGCCATTTGCAGGGTTGCAGATTATAAGAAAACTGGAGGCAGTGTATATACTTCGTTTGTGTGGTTTATTGGGGTTTGGTTTTAAGTTATTGAAATTATTATATAATTTAGTGTAAGAAAGCAGCTGCTCGATTGGCTGTCAGAAAATTGGAGTGACTTGTCGGATAGGGCCTTAAAATGAGGTGGAAGTATTTCCGACACCCATTTATCTGTGGGTGTCGGAATACATTACATAGCTAGAAGAAGTAACGGCGCATATTTACTTCAACCAGGCTACGATCATAGTCGAAGGCGTCAAGATTGGAATCGTTGTCAGCATAGGTGAGCTGTGCGTTTAGTGTCCATGATTTGAAGTCACCGCTGGTGAAGTTATGGTTAACCCCCAGCACCGCTAATAGCTCGGTTTCGTCGCGCGGTTTTTGCGGGAAGCTGGGGTCTGCGCCCTTGTATTTATAGTCACGACTGCTCACGGTCAGGTAGGCGCGGGCATTTTCCCAGGCGGGCATCTGTCCGCCGAGATAAATTTCGGTGCCTGTGTAGTGACGGAAGTCAGCCTCGGCACCATTGTCATGGCGTTTGATGCCTGCCTGAATGCCGATATTCAGCGAGCTGTAAAATTTCGCCAGATCCATACCCCAGCTGGTCGCGGTGCCTTTAAGAGTGTCATCCAGTGACTTGTCTTCGTACTCCTTGATGGTGGTGGTGTTTTCCAATGTCAGTTCAAGGTCCGGCATAATGCTGTAGGTAAATAGTGGGTTAAAGCCGGAGAAAAGCGCATAGGGGTCATTGCCGAAAAACAGCTTGTCCATTTTGAAATTCAGCGCGCTGCGCCAGGCGCGATCAGCAATCAGTGCCGGCCCGGTCGACAGCGACAGGACGCTTAGATTAAAGTCGCTGTCACCGGCATCTGCTGCATAGCTTTTATTGTAGACGGTGGCCTGTGTCAGCCATTCAAAATCCACCGCGCGTCCGGCAATGGCCAGTGGCTCACTGGCTCTTGAGCGATTGGAGAAAGACAGTAACAGCTGTCCGCCATGGCTGTTGTTTTCCTTCACATTCGCCTCAAGTGTTTCCTGGGCAATGGTCTGGCTGTCGGGGCCAAGGTTGATATTGGAGTCGGAAAACAGGCCGGCCGACAGGTAGATCGATGATCGGCTGCGTTGCTGTGCCGCCTGCACGTCGCCGCTCAGCTGTGCCAGGTAGGCGGTGATAGTGAGCTTGACCGACTCGGGGGTGTCCGGGTCATTCAGTACCCGTGTCAGTTCTTCACGTGCTTCTTCGTAGCGACGGGTCAGGTGATAGGAGACGGCCAGTTCGAGGCGGGCGCGATTCAGTTCAGGCTGGTTGCTGAGAATGGTTTCGAAAATTTCGATGGCATTAAACAGTTCGCCATCTTCACGGTATTGCATGGCTTCTTCAAACAGGGCTTCCGGATCGATGCTTTCCTGTGCGACACTGCTGTGCGAGATTAAACTGGCGCTGATAAGCGCAGTGGTGAGTATTTTCCTGATCATTTAAGTGGTTCCTCGAACGCTGTGAATTATATTTTGCCGCGATATTGACGGGTTTCCGGTGCTTTTTCAAGGGAAAACTGTGGTAATAAAAGCCCGCCGGAACAGGCTTGCAGCGAAACTCCGGGCGTTGTGCTATGAATAAACTGCCAGTTAAGGACGCGAACTGGGGTAAACTACGGGCTGTGACTCTGCTTATTACATGTTGCTGTGAAGTTAAATTTTATAAACGTTTTCAAACACTAAAGTGGTGTGTTGTGTTGCGAAACCTGTTGCGTAGCCTGTGTTTTTTTATCATCAGCATGCCCGTCCTGAGCGCGCAGGCGGGTATATTCGGTTACCAGGAAAATATGCGCAGTAACCTTGAGCTGTTTCCCCAGTGGCTTTCTGTGCTGGAGCGGCATATTCGTGAGCATGCGCCGGCGGGTAACTGTGAAACACGTCAGCTGGATCAGTGCCATGTTGAACGCTGGGTGGCCTTTTTACAAAGCATTCAGCAGCTTCCACAGGCGCAGCAGATTATTAAGGTGAATCAGTTCGCTAACCAGAGTGAATATATTCTGGACATTGAAAATTACGGCGTTGAAGACTACTGGGCCACACCGAAGGAATTTCTATTCAACAGTGGTGATTGTGAAGACTATGCCATTATTAAAATGCTGTCATTGAAAATGCTGGGTTTTGATATGCGTAAAATCCGCCTGGTGGTATTGCAGGACACCAACCTGCGCATACCCCATGCGGTACTGGCAATTGAAGCGGCGGATGATGTTCTGATAATGGATAACCAGATTGAAGAAGTGGTGTCGCACCGCCACATACTTCATTATGTGCCTATTTATGCACTGAATGAAGATAAATGGTGGATGTTTCTTCCCCAGTAATTTTCCCAAGAATATTGAAATTAATGTTTAAAGATTAAAGTCACATAAAAAATAAAATGCACAATCAAGGCACACACTCCAAATCGGTTATCAAAGGTTTTTCCCCCGCAATTTTTGCGCTGCTGCTGATCTGTTTTATTGCAATCGGTTTATGGTTGATTGTTGAATACGCAGATAAGGAGCGGCAGCGTGATTTGCAAAACTGGCAGTCACGTCTGGCACTGCTGGCGGAAATCAGGGCAGAAAGCGTGGAAAGCTGGATCAGCCAGCAGCAATCACAATTGCGCGAGCTGGCAGATAATGCAAGCCTGCGACTGTTCCTGACAGAACATGCCAGTGATTCGGCGGATACCTCGGTGCTCGCCGCGCAGCAATCACATGTGCGTAATTTATTGCATGTCAGTGCCGATCGGTTTGCAGTAACCGAACCACAAACGGCGCAGTCGCTTAATTTGCAACGGCAGACACCGTTTGGGCTGGCACTGCTGGATGGGAACGGTCAATTGATGATGGCGAGCAAGGGGTTTACCTTTGCACCTGAACAGCACGCTGAAATAGTGCAGCAGACATTCAACACCGCAAAACCACAGATTATCGATTTTCATAAAGTCGGCCAGTCACCGGTGCTGGGCTTTATTGCGCCTGTATTCAGAATCCAGGATATGGATTCACGTACACCGGCCGGCGCCGTGCTGGTTATGCTGGACCCGGAAAAAGATCTGTATCCACTATTGCAAAACAGGCAGAGTGCCACCGAAACCGATGAAACTCTGCTGGTAAAACAACAGGGACCGGCGCTGGTGTATATCAGTCCGATTCGCCATGAACGCAGACTGTTTCACCAGTTACCCGATAATAATAATCTGCTGGCAGCCTCCAATGCGTTTCATAATCCCGGTGCCTTTGTGCGCATGGCGGACTACAGTGGTGAAGCGGTGTTAATGACCGGGCGTAAGCTTAATCAGGCGTCCTGGGGTTTAATACAGAAAATCAATGCAATAGAAGCGCTGGCTGAATCCAACCGACACCAGCAATTTTTACTCACAACCTTTAGCGTATTGATACTGTTTCTGGCGGCGGCATTTATTGCGGTATGGCGACACGGTACCAGTTTACGTTTGCAACAGATTGGCGAGGCACTGGAAAACCGCACGGCTTTGCTTGATGCGGTGACTGATAATATTCGAGAGCATATTTTTCTGCTGGATCCACAGGATCGCATCGTCTTTGCAAATCCGTCATTTGCAGCACTCTACGGGTTACAGGCGAGCGAAGTGATTGGTATGCACCTGCCAGCTATAGTTGGCGTCGAGCAGGCGCAGCAACTTAAAGCCATCACACAACAAACAGGTTCGAACAGTTTACTGGCATTAAACAACACGCAACAAAACTGCGTTTATCATGTATCGGTTAAACAGTTATCCAGTGGCGAGCATCAGGGTGAGGTGCTGTATGTGCTACACGATATTACCCAGCTTAAACAGGAAGAGGAAAAGCGCGAACAGCTTGGACAGGGCATAATCAATACACTGGTTAAAGCAGTGGACCTGCATGATCCTCATTGCGCCAATCATTCACAACGCACACGGGAAGTCGCGCTGGAAATCGGTCGCGCGATCAATCTCAGTGAAGCGCAGCTGGAGAGTTTGCAGATAGCCGCGTTGCTGGCGAATATTGGTAAGCTGATGTTGCCCAGGGAAATTCTCACCAAATTGCAGCCCCTGTCTGAAGAAGAAGCCGCGCAGCTGCGCCGACACATCGAATACTCCGTCGATATTCTGTCTGATCTGTCATTCGATGGTCCGGTGCTGGACATAATTGCGCAGAAAAACGAACGCATGGATGGCAGTGGTTATCCCAAAGGACTGGCGGGAGATGACATACTGCTTGAGTCGCGCGTGCTTGCGGTGGCCAATGCCTTTGTCGCCATGGTCAGTTCCAGGGCCTACCGTGAAGGTCGTAGCGTGAGCGAAGTGACCGATATCCTGTTACAGCAATCCGGTTCGCTTTATGATCGGCACGTGGTGGCAGCACTGTTTCACACTGCTGAAAACCGCGCCAACTGGTCATCCTGGCAACAGGTGCAGGCAGGGGAACCATAAATTAGTATATTAGAGTAGTCTACTTGTGTTTTAGGGCAATGAAAGACATTATGCGCCTCATAATCAAGGCAACGCCATTTATGCAAAACGGGAAAATACCCGCCAGGGTGCCTCTGAATAAATAAGCAAGTCAGGAGCTTGTGACCAATATGTATGAATCGTTTTATGGGCTAACGGAAAAGCCGTTTACACTTTTACCTGATCCCGAATATCTCTACCTGAGCCCCAAGCATCAGCGTGCGCTGACATTGCTGCAATACGGCATGATGAACCAGGCCGGCTTCAGTGTGATATGTGGCGACACGGGTGCGGGAAAAACCACACTGATTCGTCGCCTGCTGTCAGAACTGGAAGACAATACCACCGTGGGGTTGATCACCAACACCCACCAGTCATTTGGCGAACTGCTTAACTGGGTGCTAATGGCCTTTGGCCTGGACGGCGAAGGCAAAAGCAAATCGCAGATGCACCACATATTTGTCAATTTCCTGGTTGAGCAATATGCGCAGAATCGGCACACGGTACTGATCGTAGACGAAGCACAGAACATGAAAGCCGACACCCTGGAAGAGTTGCGCATGTTGTCGAATATCAATGCCGACAAGGATCAGGTGCTGCAGGTAATTCTTGCGGGCCAGCCGGCATTGCGCGAAACCCTGCGTCGCCCGGAGCTGATGCAGTTTGCGCAACGCATAGCGGTGGACTATTACCTCGAAGCACTGAATGAACAGGAAACCCACGATTATATCCAGCACCGGCTGCAGGTCGCAGGGGCAGAGCACACTATATTTACCGATGATGCCTGCAGTGCAATTTACCAGTACAGTGGCGGCACACCGCGCCTGATTAATCTGCTGTGCGATACCGCGCTGGTATACGGGTACGCTGAACAGCGCAAAACCATTGATGCGGCACTGGTGCATGATGTGGTGCGGGAGCAGCACAGTAATAGCATTATCCCCACCTTCAAAACCAGCCAGCCCCATGCCACAGATAAGCTGCCACCGGTACAGCCGGAAACCCCGCAGCAAAAACCGGCAGACGCTGAGCCAGCAGATAATCAGACTGCCCGGAGTGGTCCAGTCCAGAGTGGTTCAGCGCAGAGTCAGGCAGACGAACGCCAGCCGGTGCAGAAAATGCCAGAACCCCAGGCAGAAACAGGGCAGCAGCGCAGCTCAACCCAGGACACAACCCAGGACAGGCAACAGAATACAGAACAGGCGACGGCATCAGGCAACAGAAAAAAATCAGCAAAATCAGCAGCTGAGCCGATTGCCGACCTGGCCAGGCGTGCACACCAGGCGGTGAATGAAGACAGGCCGGAGCAGAAACCAACGGTCGATAGCTCAAAAGACACCGCGCCAGAACAGCAACACAATGATTTCAGCGATACAGACACGACTGCTCGATATTATGCTGCCGGCGATGCTGAGCAAACCCATCGGCACGATGACACTACACCCTACAGATCACAGCACGGCTACAGGGATGAGCATTACCCCATCGTGCACATTGAGGATAACCCGCGCAAGGGGTTGAACCTGGTATTGATAGGCCTGGTGATCGGCATGTTTATCGCCTCCATGATGATGATGGCTTTTGCCTGGATGATGCTGGGTGAACGGGATGATCGTGTCGGCTCGGCAAACCAGGCAGAAACCTCGCAACCCGTGATTTCCGAAGCCGAACGGCAGGAGCTGGAGGCATTAAAAAAAGAACGTGATGCCGCACTGGCGGTGACTCGGGCACTGGAACGTGAGCGTGATGCGGCGCTGACCGCAGCCAAGGCACAGGAGCAGATGCGAGCCGCGGAAGTGCGCGCGGCTGAAATTCTGGCGGAACAGGAGCGCAAAACCGAGGCGCGCTTGAATGAAGCCAGAGCCAGGGCTCGGCAAGCGGAAATTGCCGAGGCCAAGGCACGTGAGCGTGAACGCGCCCTGCAGCTGCGTGCCCAGCAGCGTGCCGCCGAGCTGGAGGCACAACTGGAAGCCGAACGGCTGGAAGCACTGCGTGCGGAGCAGGCAAGACGCGAACTGCTGGAACAGCAGGCGGCACTCAGGGCGGAACAACAGCGTAAACAGGCGGCAGAGAAGACAGCTTCGACACTTGAACCCATCAGTGTAGGGGAGGACAATAGTCCAGCTGAAACGGCACGGTCGGGTGAAACAGCCACGCAGTCAGCACAGCAGGATGATAAATCGAGTTTTTCCGCCAACCCCTGTAATACGCCGTCAGCCAAATTTCTCTCAACCTGTAAGCGTTAGGAATTATCAAATCGCTAAACTGTGAGCTGGGTGGAGACAAAAATGTGCAGCCCGACTAAGCTATGTCGTGCGGATTGCGCAAGTCGTAGTCCGCAACAGATTAAGGCAACACAGAGTGCCGTTAGAATCATTATCAATAGGGTCATTAGATAAAAGGAAGCATCAAAATGAGTGCAAGATACAGTTTACTGGTCATTGTTATCGTGGCCGCCCTGCTAACCATCAATAGCCTGTGGTTATCAGCTCTCTAACAACAACCGCATAAATCATCACCTCGCCTGCTCGACAGAGCGGGCACTTCGTTTTTGTTTTATCCAGTGGGTTATTTAGTCAGGCCGGTGCTAAACTAGGCTCCGTCCAGCTTAATATAATGCAATAGTTAACACCTGCCTGCGGCTGGAAGCTTATTTGTGTATAAATGAAAACGAGATCCTACCATGTTGAGTTATCAGAACGCCGATAACAACCGCCTACGCTGGCGGCGCACCAAAATTATCGCCACCCTTGGCCCGGCCAGTAACAGTGAAAACCGAATCGCCGAACTGATTGATAAGGGCGTTAATGTATTTCGCCTGAATATGTCCCATGGCAGTCACGATGAGCACCGTGAGCTTGCGGCAAAAGTGCGCAGGGTGGCACAGCGAAAAAAACAGCAGATCGCCCTGCTGATGGATTTATGCGGGCCGAAAATTCGCGTTGGTGTGTTTGAAAATGAGCAGATTAAACTCAGCGCGGGTGATAATGTGATTGTCAGTTGTTCGCTTAGCATGGGGCGTGACGGACTGATCCCTTCGCAATACAGAAACCTGTATAAAGATGTAAAACGCGATGATCGTATTTTGCTGGATGATGGCAAGCTGGAACTGAAGGTTACATCAATCAGGAAAAAAGAAGTGCACTGCACGGTAATTTATGGCGGCATTCTAAAAAATAAAAAAGGCCTGAACCTGCCGGACTCGACGATCTCCACCACCAGCTTTACCGCAAAAGACAAACGTGACAGCGAACTGGCGATAGAACTGGAGGCGGATTACCTGGCGCTGAGTTTTGTGCGCAATGAAAAATGCATCCGTACCCTGAAACGCTTCGTGGAAAAATCCGGTGGCGATATTCCGGTGATCGCTAAAATAGAAAAACCGGAAGCCATCGCCTGCATCGATAATATTCTGGCGGAAGCCGATGGCATTATGGTGGCGCGGGGTGACCTGGGCATTGAAATGCCGGCGCAACAGGTGCCGTTAATTCAGAAAGACCTGATTAACCGTGCACGCTTGTATGCTAAGCCGGTGATTGTGGCAACGCAGATGCTGGAGTCAATGATCAGCAGCTCCAAAGCCACCCGTGCCGAAGTCAGTGATGTGGCCACCGCGGCACTCTCCAGTGCCGATGCGGTGATGCTCTCCGCCGAGACCGCCAGTGGTGATTACCCGGTGCTGGCGGTGGGCATGATGGATGATATTCTGCGCGAGATGGAAGCCTACCAGTGGCACCATGGTCAGTTTGGTGAGGCGGACTTTGCACAGCTGAACGATAAAGTTGAAGCGGATAGAAAGGCGGTGTCCACCGCAGTCAAATCACTTGCGGATGAGCTGCGTCTGCAGGGCATACTGGTGCCGACCAACAGCGGTGCAACCGCCAGAGTATTATCTGCAGAACGTCCCGGTGCACCCCTGATCGGGGTGAGTAGCAACGAGGCGGTGTGTCGCAGGCTGGCACTTAACTGGGGTGTAATTCCCCTGTATGTCACTGAAGAGGTGAGTCAGAACTGGCGCGCACTGGGCGAGCAGGTGTGTGAAATGTGTGCACTGGCAAAAACCGGCAATCGGATGTTGCTGGTGTCCGGCTTTAGTGACAGTGCGGAATTGAATGAGCCGGTAATGAAGCTGATGTATGTCGGTGCCGGGGAATAGGCTTACTGAAGCCAGATGGCTTCAGTAACAAAAGACGGGCATTTCAGCAGACGTACTGGTTATTCGAGAAACTCCAGACCAACCCCGTCCGCTTCGTGACGTACCACCCGGGCGCGATTGGTGGGTGGCTCTTCGCCATCCCCCAGCTGGTTTTTAAGCTGCACGGTCACTTCGCTGCCAACCGGTGGCATATGGGTTTCATCCAGTACCAGGTAGAGCCCGCCGTCGCTGATATCACGGGTGCGCACGGTGACCGGCGACTGTCCGGGCACGGTAAGTTCAATATCCACACCCAGCCCAATGCGCAGGTGCTTCCTGTTTTCTGATGGCATATTACTTAATGGTTTTGTGAAACATGTAATTGATAATAGTCGTCAATTAACGCTTTGCATAGAGTTTAGTATATCAATGATATCCCGTTGCCATTGATTGAACACCGGCTTGAGTTGTGGAATGTCGAACATGTCATTGAAACTGGCCGGGTTGGCACTGATCAGAATGGTGTCGTCGCCTTCAGCATAAATGGCAATTTTCAGTGGCAGGTAGGGAATCAGTTGCGGGTAGTCGGCCGCCAGTTGCTTGACCTGTTCGCCCTTGCCAAAAAACACCACACGGTATTTATCCGTCGCATAGCCTTTGGCCGTGAGGCCAATATCCACCCGCTGTACACGGGACAGGCTATAACCCCTGTCGCTGATCGCCTGCTGCAGGTTGGACATGGTTTCAGGGAAGGCCTCGCTGGAGCGCACCATAATCATTTCGCCGGTGACCACTGCCTGGCTGCACAGGCTAAATAACATCAGCAGCAGAAAACTCAGAGAGCGCATAATCACAGGCTGGCATCCTCCAGTATTCCCAGATAAAGGTCGTACATCTTGTCGCAGGACTCATCCAGTTCATTGTTATTGAACAGCTGACTCAGGTGTTTGGGATTAATGCTCATCATCTGTACCTTGCCCGCCTGTTCCGTAATGGTAATGCGGCAGGGTAGAAACATGCCGACGCGTGGGTCGATTTTCAGTGCCTCATAAAGGAAATTGAAATTACAGAAATACACGATGGTTTGTCGGTTGTCCTTGTCCATTGTCACCTCAAGCCCATCGGTGAGTGCCTGATCGCGAATATGGATAAAGTTGGCCCCCGCAATGGCGCGTTTCACATTAACCAGGGTTTCCTCGAACGAGTAGGGTGAATCAACTATCAGCGAGGGTGGCTCTTCTGCGTAGAGGTCATTTTTAAGCAGGTTGTCACGCTGGAAACTGCGGATATAACTGACAATGTCATTGATCTGCTGGTTGTTCAGGCCCAGCTGGCTGGCAGCGGGCATAGTCGAACCCTGGCGGCTGTATTTGATAATAAAGTACAGCATCTCGTCCGGTGCGGAATGCAGAAAACCCTGGTTATTCAGTGCAGTGGCGGTGACCGGAATATCGGTAGGTCGGGAAAAGTGCATGCCGGTGCCCTTGCCGCCTTTCGCATCTTCACCGTGGCAGCTGGCGCAATGGGTCTGGTAAAGCTGTTGGCCGGTTTCCGGGTTGCCCTCAATGGCGCGCGCTGACCAGACCCTGGGCGGTGTCTTGCGCCAGTCGTTGATGTAATCGATGATCGCGCTGATATCGGCCTCGGGCATCCAGTAAAAAGATGGCATGACCCGGCCGGGACGACCCAGGCGGATGGTCTGCCTGATATAGTGGGTGGAGGCGGCATCCAGAAATGAGGCGGATGACAGTGGTATGCCCATGCCACCGGAGCCGTCTTCGCCGTGGCAGATGGCACAATTCTCGTTATACAGCGCCTCGCCTCGACTGTCTGCGTGCGCCGTGAACTGACACAGGCCGCCGATTAACAGCAGCAGCGACAACGCGGGCACGCTGATTTTCGGCATAGAATGAAATGGCTGGAGTGCTTGCATAGGACTCATCATACATGACTAGTATGAACGGTAATTGAAGCAGATCAAGTCCGAACGCCTCTAAATAGTTAAGCGGCTGCCTCAGGCATCACTGATTTCATTCCAGACTTTTTTAAGACGCTTACCTGAAACCGGGTAGCGGGTTTTGATTTCCTGGGCAAACAGTGAAACCCGGTACTCCTCCAGCATCCAGCGATAGGCCTCAAGCTGCGGCGAGTGGCGGTTATTCCTGCGTAGCAGTGCGGCGCGTTTTTTGTACTCCTCCCACAGATGGGAAATTTCCAGACGCGCGCTGCGATCCCGCTGCGGGTTGTCCTGGATTTTCTGCAGGCGTTTTTCAATCGCACGGAGATAACGTGCCAGGCTATCGAAATGTTCCTGCTCGGTTTCGAGAATAAAATCCCTGTGCAGCAGATGATTGAGCTGGTCCTGAATATCCGCCATGGCATCCAGCCAGGCCAGCGGTGGACGTTTCAGCTGCTTCTGCAGGGCGTGATAAATTTTCAGAATTTCCCCCAGCTGATCCAGTAATTGATCCAGTAACGGGCTAATGTTGCTGCGATGCAGATCCAGTAGATACTGGAATTCACTCTGCTGACGTGGCAGATGATGGGTAAACAGCTGGTCGATAACGCGCTGCAACAGCTGGGTTTTCATGTGATCACAGGAACCAATCGGCGCATACTGGGCACACAGCAGCTGAATGTTTTTCATCGACGATTTTATGTGCCGCAATGGCTGCGACAGGGCATTGATAAACAGCTGGCGCAAACCGGCAAAATGCGCAGCAGCGGCCTCATCCGCACTGTAGTAAATGCGGATATTAACCTGTTTATCCGCAACACTGAGGGCAGGATAGGCTTTGGTAATAATGCCGTGGTTATTCACTTCAATATGACCCGGTAACGGGTCCAGTGCGCTGGCGTCTACATTGTCCTGTTCAAGCGCATGCGCCTGATGACTGGGTGGGCTTTCATCGACAAAGTCAGCCAGTGATGTCTGTAAGCTGGCGAGATCACGGCTTTCCCTGAGCAGTTCGCCATTGGCGGCAATGACCCGGTAATTAAAGAACAGGTAATCCGCCAGGTTGTTTTCCTGCCAGGCGTCATAGGGAATCTCCACGCCGGTCATTTTTCGCAGCTGCGCGGTGAGTGCACTGGTTAATGGCAGATCACCCGGCGACAGTGCCTCGGCACAGGCGGCGGCAAAGTCAGGCGCGGGCACAAAATTCTTGCGTAACTGTTTGGGCAGGGAACGGATCAACTCGGTAATTTTTTGCTGCAGTAAACCGGGCACCAGCCAGTCGCAATATTCCGGGCTTAAGGCGGCGAGACCACTGGCGGGTGTAATTAAGGTAATACCATCGCAGTGATGGCTGGGGTCAAAGTGATATTCCAGTGGAAAGCGAATCGAGTTGATGCGAATGCTGTCGGGAAACAGCTCGTCGGAGATATGGGCCGCATCCTGTTGCATCAGGTCTTCGGTGGTTAGAAACAAAACACTGCTGTCATTCTGTTTAAGCCAGCGATTGAGTTGCGCGCCACTGTACATCTGTTCCGGCAGGTGCCGGTCATAAAAATCATAGACCGCGTTTTCGTCCACCAGTATATCCTGTCGGCGAGACTTGGCTTCCAGGGTTTCGATATCGTCCACCAGCTTGCGGTTATGTACATAGAAATCATGGCGACAGTCGAAATCTCCCTGGGTTAATGCGCTGCGGATAAAAATTTCGCGGGCCTCGGCTGGATTGATCGGGCCGTAATTGACTTTTTTACCGGGATTAACCAGCAGGCCAAACAGGGTTGATTTACGTGTTGCGGCGACCTGTGCGGATTTCTTTTCCCAGTGGGCTTCGGTGTAACTGTGCTTTAACAGATGCGCGGCTTTTTCCTCGATCCACTGGGGCTCGATTTTTGCCAGATGACGTGCATAGACTTTCTGTGTTTCAACAATTTCCGATGCCACCACCCACTTTGGCCCCTTGTTAAACAGGCCGGAACCGGGAAAAATATGAAAACGTCGCTGGCGGCATGACTGGTACTCGTGTCCCTCGTCCTTAAAACCAACCTGGCTGAGAAAACCGCTGAGCAGTGCACGGTGTAGGGCCGCATAATTGATTTCATGTTGCTGATCGTGGTGTTTCATATCGAACTTGAGTTCCGACAGCAGCTGTTTGATCTGTCGCTGGGTGTCCAGCCATTCGCGCATGCGCAGCCAGGAAATAAAATGGCTCTGGCACCATTTGCGTAGCTTATTCGACGACAGGGTTTTCTTTGCCTGGTGATAGGCGTTCCAGATATTCAGCCAGCTGATAAAGTCAGAACGGTTATCGACAAATGCGCGGTGTGCTTCATCCGCCGCCTGCTGTTTATCCACCGGGCGTTCACGGGGGTCCTGAACCGCCAGTGCAGACACAATCACCAGCGCATCCTGCAGGCAGTTTTCCTGTTGTGCTTCAATCAGTATGCGGCCGAGTTTCGGGTCCAGTGGCAGTTTGGCCAGCTGTTTGCCGATAGCGGTAACTCGCTGGCGTTTATCAATTGCCCCCAGTTCATACAGCAGTTTATAGCCATCACTGACCAGTCGCTCATCCGGTGCCTCAACAAATGGAAAATTATCAATATGACCGAGTTGCATATTTTCCATCTGCAGAATAACAGCGGCCAGATTGGTGCGCTGAATTTCAGGTGCAGTAAACTCGTCGCGTAAATTAAAATCATCTTCCGAATACAGGCGATAACAGACGCCGGCGCTGATACGCCCACAACGTCCCTTGCGTTGATTGGCCGAAGCCTGTGAGATTTTTTCAATTGGCAGGCGCTGGATCTTGCTGCGCCATGAATAACGGGAGATGCGTGCCAGTCCACTGTCGATAACATATTTAATACCCGGCACAGTGAGTGAGGTTTCCGCCACATTGGTGGACAGCACAATGCGTCGTTTCGATGAAGTGTGAAAAATCCGGTTCTGTTCGGCAGCGGACAGGCGCGCCAGCAGCGGCAGGATTTCGGTGTTCAGGTACTGTTGCTTGCCCAGATAGTCGGCTACCTCGCGGATATCCCGTTCACCACTGAGAAACACTAGAATATCACCGCGATCACGACGTGAAACCTCATCAACACAATCCGCTATCGCCTGTTTGAGTTCAATGCTCGAACCATCCTCACGCTGTGTGTCACGGTATTCAACGTCAACCGGATAGGTTCGCCCGGAAACCTCGATAATGGGTGCATTATCGAAATGCCGTGAAAAACGTTGCGGGTCAATGGTGGCGGAGGTAATAATTATTTTTAAATCACGGCGCTTCGCGCTGAGCTGTTTTAAGTATCCCAGCAGAAAATCAATATTCAGACTACGTTCGTGGGCTTCATCAACAATAATGCAGTCGTACTGATTAAGGTAAGGGTCATGGTGAATTTCGGACAGCAGAATGCCATCGGTCATAAGTTTGATGTGGCTGAGTTTGCTCAGGGTATCCGTAAAACGAACCTTGTAGCCGACACTGCCACCGACCTCGCAGTTCAGCTCCTCGGCAATGCGACTGGCAACCGAACGTGCCGCCAGGCGGCGTGGCTGGGTATGGCCTATCATGCCACGAATCCCCAGTCCGGCCTGCAGGCACATCTTGGGCAGCTGGGTGGTTTTACCGGAGCCGGTTTCGCCGCAAACCACAATCACCTGGTGTTGTTGAATGGCCTTGACAATCTGCTCACGTTTCTGGCTGACTGGCAGTTCCTCAGGGTAGTTGAGTTTCGGCAGTTGCTGTTGGCGTAATTGATACAGTTGGCAGGAATCTTCAATTGCCTGGGTCAGTTTCTCCACTGTGCCATGGCTTGTCAGCTGTGCATCAGTTTTAGCTTTAAGTGAGGAGCGCAGTCTGTTTAACTGGCGCTGCAGACGCTGCTGATCTTTCAGCATGGCGTGCTGAATCTGTTGTTGCAGATGATTGAGTTGCTGCTTGACTGGCGTCTGGGTCATACGAATGGGTGAGAGATTCCGGCTAAAAACTTACGTTTGTCAGTAAAGTCTGGATAAATAAAAAATTAGCGTTATTTTATAGGTTTTTGATGCCGAGATGAACTATATACGGCATTAAGACAATTTTAATTTTTCAACATAACCATCAATTTCGTTCATGATTCGAGTGTGACTCGCTATGAAAGTCTTTTGCAAACTGCTCAGTATCGTAGCTATTTTTATTACGTTATTGGCGCCGGTGAAGGCCAGTGAACAACGCGTCTGGCCCATTATCAGTTTTGTCTGTGATCAGCAGAACAATGTGCTGAAACTGAAAAACGAGGTGAAGTGGGGCGATGCAGGTAAAAACTTTCCCTTCAATGAGGCGCAGGGCACCTATAATCCGTGGCAACTGGTCGCTATAGAAGATCGACATGGCAGCCAGATAGTGGTGGAAAAAGCCAGCTGGGATTTACGCTGTAACCTGAGCGGTTTTGAATACAGCATTATACTCAAGCCGAAAATATTCAATAGCGACTTTAATGGTAGCTGTGGTGATCGCCTGTCGGTGATTATCAGTATCTATAAAGGTAGCGAGGAATTGCTGGCAGATAAGTCAATGGTCGAATTCTGTCGTGGCAATGCGCCGGTATTGCGCGGTATAAAAATTCAGGGTGGCAGCAGCCGGGTACAGAAATACGAAGTCTCGCCGGCGTTGTTTTACTAGTCCCGCAGGTACCCTGCTAGTCTGCAGCCTTCACTCGAATTGAATTACCGTCCAGTGACGTCTGGTTGAGCTCGCGCATGGCGGCTCTGGCTTCCGCCGGTTTGGGTATTTCAATAAAACCAAAACCTTTTGATTTGCCACTAACCGAGTCCATTACCAGGTTGCATGACTGCACCTGGCCATACTGTTCAAACAAAGAACGTAATTCATTTTCCGTGGTGGTGCGCGCCAGGTTGCGAACTAATAGTTTCATGGTGATCCTTGTGTGATGGCTGCTGATGCCATGTAAAAAAACAGCGCTGGCGTATTTACGCGGCAGCGCTGCATCAAAGCATTATGTGTTATTGCCTGTTCGGGCAAACAGCGGTTTAACGCCAGTGTTAACTGGTACTTTGTGCCCGCTGGCTATTCCGGTCGTTATTGCGAGGGCTATTACCACGGCCGGAATGACCTCGGGACTGGTTGCGTGGTGGATTGCGTTTGCCGCTGTTTTTATTCCCCGCCGGTTTGCGTGAAGCATTGCCTGGTTTTCCCCGACCCTGGTTAATCGGCTCCGCCTTGATCGAGGCATCCGGCTTGAAATCATCAAACACCTGTTTGGGAATTTCCCGTTTGATCAGGCGCTCGATATCCTTGAGCAGTTTATGTTCGTCTACACACACCAGTGAAATGGCGCTGCCATCGTTACCGGCACGACCGGTGCGACCAATACGGTGCACATAGTCTTCCGCCACATTGGGCAGGTCATAATTCACTACGTGTGGCAGCTGGTCGATGTCTAGTCCTCGTGCGGCAATATCGGTAGCAACCAGTACGCGAACCTTGCCGGATTTAAAATCGGCCAGTGCTTTGGTGCGTGCGCCCTGGCTTTTATTGCCGTGAATCGCCGCGCTGGTGATGCCATCTGTATTCAGTTGCTCCGCCAGGCGATTGGCGCCGTGTTTGGTGCGGTTAAATACCAGCACCTGTTGCCAGTTATTGGAACCAATCAGATATGAAAGCAGCTCGCGCTTGCGACTCTTGTCCACCGGATGCACCATCTGGGTGACACTTTCTGCAGTGGTATTACGACGTGCCACTTCCACCAGTACCGGTGAATTGAGCAGCTGGTTGGCCAGTTGTTTTATCTCGTCTGAAAAAGTCGCGGAGAAAAACAGCGTCTGTTTCTGTTTGGGTAGCAGTGCAAGCACCTTGCGGATATCGCGAATAAAACCCATGTCGAGCATGCGGTCCGCTTCATCCAGCACGAGGATTTCCAGTTGCGACAGATCGACCGTGTTCTGGCTGACGTGGTCGAGTAAACGACCCGGTGTGGCCACCAGAATATCCACGCCCTTACGCAGTTGCTTAATCTGTGGATTAATGCTGACGCCGCCAAACATTACCGTAGACGTTAGCGGCAGGTATTTACCGTAGGTGGCGACACTGTCCGCCACCTGGGCGGCCAGTTCGCGTGTGGGGGTGAGCACCAGCGCGCGAATTGCCCGTGGCTTATTGCCCGATGCTTTTGCAGCTGAAGGTGACTGTTCCATCAGGCGTTGCAATAAGGGCAGGGTAAAGCCCGCGGTTTTGCCGGTGCCGGTTTGTGCGCCACCCATAATATCGCGGCCTTCCAGTACGGATGGAATCGCCTGTTGCTGGATGGGTGTAGGTGTACTGTAGCCAGCTTCGGCAACAGCACGGAGTAATTCAGCCCGCAGGCCGAGGGATTCAAATGACATTGTAAGGTTTTCTCCAGAATCGGCCTATGCAAAACACGTGAGGTTTGGCTCGGTCCAGGCTGAAACTGTTTTGTGATGTGTGGGAAAAGGGAAAGGATTACCACGGTGAATACAGGCGCAGACCGAAGTGCGCCAGAAAGTTGGGTGGAGTATACCAGATGCAGACAAAGCACACAGGTTTATTTAATAGCGTGATGTGAAGTGCGTTGGCTTAATCGACGATGGCTGCGTGATTATCTGTTCTGAACAGTTTACCTGTCAGCTTGCTCAGAGAATTTAGTTTGAGCGGCCTGGTCATCGGCAAGTGGATCTGTCCGCGTCCCTGGCTGGGGTTTGAGTTGCAGATAAAGCGCCGCCTTGGCCAGCAGGTGAGCGCTGACCGGTGCAGTCACAAACAGGAACAGGGTTACCAGAATCTCATGCAGACTCAGGGCCTCGTCATGGAAGGAAAAATACACCGCCGAGGCCAGCAGAATACAGCCCACCCCCAGGGTAGTCGCCTTGGTAGGGCCATGCAGGCGGGTGTAGAAATCCTTCAGTCGCAGCAGCCCCAGCGAACCGATAAAGGTAAAAGCCGCGCCGGTAATAATTAACAGTGAAAGCAGAACATCCATAAGCCAGGCCTATTCGATAATATCGCCGCGCAACAGGTATTTGCACAGCGCCACCGTACCGACAAAACCCATCAGGGCAATCAGCAGGGCGGCTTCAAAGTAGATATTGTTACCCAGATAAATGCCGAACAGCACCAGCAGGGCAATGGTGTTGACATACAGGGTATCCAGCGCCAGTACGCGATCCGCTGCGCTGGGGCCCAGCAGCAGACGCCAGAAGGCAAAAATCACCGCCAGTCCGACCAGGCTAAAGGCAATCTTGAGTGCAAGTTCGATCATGATTCAAATACCTGTTTCAGCGGTGCTTCATAACGTTGCTTGATGGTGTCAACCAGTGCCTGGGGGTCATCGGTGCTGAGTGAGTGCACCAGCAGGCTGCGCTGATCAGCTGCCAGCTCGGCAGACACCGTACCCGGCGTCAGGCAGATGGTATTGGACAGCAGGCTGATTGCCAGCTCCGATTTCAGCGCCAGTGGCACCCGCACAAAGGCGGGCTTGAGGCGACGCGGGCCGCGCACAATCAGTGCGGCCACAATAAAATTCGCCAGCAGTATGTCATACAGCACCGTGGCAATAAAACGCAGCAGGATCAGGGGATGGCGAATCACCACCGGCTCAGGCCAGAAGCGTACGCTGAACAGCGGAATCAGCCAGCCCAGCAGCAGCCCCATGATCAGGCTGGCGCCACTCAGCTCATTGGACAGCAGCATCCACACCAGGGCAAGGTTCAGGGTCAGTATGGGGTGGGGAAACAGGCGGCGCATCATGGCTGTGTGTCTCCAGTGGAATTCAGGGAAAGTGCGGTCTGCCGGTTGTGATCACTGCCCAGCACCGCATCGATATACACATCGGGTTGCAATAACTGGGTGGCGGTGGCGCGGGTATAGTCGTCTACCGCCGCGCCGCGAATAACCAGTGCGCTGCACAGTAGCAGCAGCGCGATCACCGGCAGCACCTCAAGGCTGAGTGCGCCCGCGCGTCTGGCTGAGGGACGAACCAGCTCGGCACGGTAAAACAGTACACTGCCGGCTCGGGCCAGCGCAATAATACCCAGCAGGCTGCCGAATAGAATCACCGCCATAATCCACGGCATCCAGGGGTGTGTCATGCTGGCCTGCAGGGTCAGCCACTTGCCGACAAAGCCGGACAATGGCGGCAGGCCACCAATTAAAACCGCCACCAGAAAGAACAGCCCCCCCAGCAGGCGGCCATCGGTGAGCTGGACACCGGCTTCGAAACGATCATCCATTTCGCCGCGGCGCTGCGCAATGGAATCCGCCAGCAGGAAGAAGGCACCGGCGGCAAAGGTGGCATGGGGTAAATAATAGAGTCCGGCGGCAATGCCTTCACTGTTGCCCAGGGCAAAGGCAGTGAGTAATGAACCCACCGAGGCCACCACCAGGTAGGCAATCTGCTGGCGCAATGCGCTGGCGGCGATGGCTCCCAGCATGCCCACCAGCAGGGTGAGCAGGGCCAGCGGCAGCAACCAGTGGTTGAGCATGCCCGCCAGCGCACCGGCACTGCTGCCGAACAGCAGGGTTTCCAGGCGCAGAATGCTGTAGGCACCCACCTTGGTCATAATCGCAAACAGCGCCGCCACCGCGGCACTGGTATTGGCGTAGGCGGCAGGCAGCCACAGGTGCAATGGCAGCAGCGCGCCTTTCAGCGCAAACACCGCAAACAGCAACAGGCCGGCGGTTTTCACCGGGCCCTGGTGCTCCAGCGGCAACAGCGCAATCTTTTGCGCCATATCCGCCATATTCAGTGTGCCCAGCACCCCGTAAAAGGTGCCGGCGGCGAACAGGAACAGGGTAGAGCCCGCCAGGTTGATCACCACAAAGTGCAGCCCGGCGCGGGTACGCAGGCGTCCGCCGCCATGCACCAGCAGGCCATAGGAGGCGAGTAACAGCACCTCGAAAAACACAAACAGGTTAAACAGGTCGCCGGTGAGAAAAGCGCCGTTCAGGCCAAACAGTTGCAGCTGGAACAGCACATGGAAATGCCGGCCGCGGGTATCGCTGCCGCGCACCGCATATAGCAGCGCGAAACTGGCCAGTAGCGCGGTGGTGAGCAGCATCCACACCGCCAGTCGATCCGCCACCAGCACAATACCAAACGGTGGCGCCCAGTTGCCCAGCGCATAGGTGAGTATTTCACCACTGTGTACAATCGGCAGCAGGGCTATTGCCAGTATCACCTGGCCCAGCACTGCCAGCAGGCTGAGCAGGCGCCGCAGCTCAATTGCAAACGGGCGTAACAGCAGTAGCAGGATACCGGCGAGGAGGGGGAGCAGTACCGGGGCAATAATCAGGTGACTCAAACGTCCTCCTTGCCATCAACATGGTCATTGCCCAGGTCGGCGCGGGTTTTTAATGACAGCATAATCACAAACGCGGTCATCGCAAAACTGATGACTATCGCGGTGAGCACCAGTGCCTGGGGTAGCGGGTCGGCGTACTGCTCGATCCCCGGCCGAATTACCGGCGGCTGGCCGATAGTCAGGCGGCCCATGGTAAACAGAAACAGGTTAACCGCATAGGATAGAAAGGTCAGGCCCAGCACCACCGGGAAGGTGCGCGCGCGCAGGGTCAGGTACACACCGCAGGCGGTGAGTACGCCAATGACCAGTGCAATCAGGGCTTCCATTAATAGCGATCCTCATCAGTTGGTAGCTGGTCATGGCTGGCGCTGTGCATCAGTCCGAGGTGAATCAGAATCAGCAGGGTGGCGCCAACCACCACCAGGTATACCCCCAGATCAAACGCCATGGCAGAGGCAATTTCAAATTTGCCCACCACTGGCCAGTCGAGGTAGGTGAAAGTAGACGTCAGGAATGGGTGTGCCACCAGCAGGCTGCCCAGCCCGGTGAGTGTGGCAATCAGCAGGCCGCTGCCAATCAGCGGGTGCATATTGGCGGGCAGGCGGGATTGTGTCCAGCTAACGCCGTTCGCCAGGTACTGCATAATCAGCGCCACCGCGGTTACCAGCCCGGCAATAAAACCGCCGCCGGGTGCGTTATGCCCGCGTAACAGAATGAAAATTGATACCAGCAGCGCCAGCGGCAGCAGTAATCGGGTGAGCGAGGCCATCACCGCCGGGTGCATATCCCAGTTCCAGGGGCGGGCGCCGTCGGTGTTCGGGCCGGGCAGCTGAATTTTTTCCAGCATGGCAAAAATCCCCAGTGCGGCCAGTGCCAGCACCGCGATTTCACCCAGGGTGTCGTAGCCGCGGAAGTCCACCAGAATCACATTCACCACATTGTAGCCACCGCCGCCGGGCTTGGCCTGTTCAAGAAAGAAGTCGGCAATGCTCTGGTAGGGGCGGCTGAGTACCGACCAGGCAAGCAGTGCGGTGGCAACACCGGCACTGCCGGCAATGGCGATATCCCGTACCACCCGGCGCTGGCTGGATTCCCGCGCGGGCTTCTGCGGCAGGAAATACAGCGCCAGCAGTAACAGTACAATGGTGACAATTTCTACCGACAGCTGGGTCAGGGCCAGGTCCGGTGCGGAGAATTTAACGAAGATCAGTGCCACCACCAGGCCCACCGCGCCAATCAGTACCAGAGCGGTAAAGCGCTGGCGATGCACCACCACCGTGCCGATGGCTGCCAGTATCAGGCCGGTTGCGGCAATCAGGCTGATTGCATCCAGTGGCAAGAGCGCGCGACTACCGGTGAGCGGGCTGCCGCTGCTCCAGTAGGCGAATGCGCCGAGCAGCAGTGCCGATAGAATAAAGGTCACCACCATGCGTTGCAGGCTGGTGTTATCGATGCTCAGGGTAAAGTGTCTCGCCACTGCCAGCAGGCCGTTGACCAGGTGGTTGTACAGCCCCATGCCACTGAGCTGCTCGCAGTGTTTTTCGTAAAAAGCGAATATTGGTTTGCGCACGGCATAGAGTAGGCCACCACCTATCATCGCTATCACACTCATTAATAGCGCCATACTGAAACCATGCCAGATCGCCAGATCAAACTCGGGCGGCGCGGTTTGTAACAGGCCACTGGCGGCAATTCGCAACATTGGTTCCACCGTGAAGGCAGGCAGTACACCCACCAGCAGACACAGGGCTACCAGCATTTCCACCGGCACCTTCATCCAGCGCGGTGGTTCGTGGGGTGTTTTCGGCAGGCCGATGGGCTCACCGTTAAAGAACACATCGTGAATAAAACGGAATGAATAGGCCACCGCAAACACGCCGCCAATGGTAATCAGCCAGGGCAATAACCAGCCCAGTTCGAAGTGGCTGCTGGCACTGACCGCCTCGGCAAAAAACATTTCCTTGGAGAGAAAGCCGTTGAGCAGTGGCACGCCCGCCATGGACGCCGCGGCCACCATCGCCAGCAGCGCGGTGTGGGGCATGTACTTCCACAGGCCGTTAAGACAGCGCATGTCGCGGCTGCCACTTTCGTGGTCGATAATGCCTGCCGCCATAAACAACGAGGCCTTGAAAATCGCGTGGTTGATAATATGGAACACCCCGGCTACCGCCGCCAGTGGCGTGCCTATGCCAAACAGCACGGTAATCAGCCCCAGGTGGCTGATGGTGGAATAGGCCAGCAGGCCCTTAAGGTCATGCTGGAACAGCGCATAGAATGCCCCCACCAGGAAGGTAATCAGGCCGACGCTGCCCACAATCCACGACCACTCCGGTGTGCCGGACAGGGCGGGGAACAGGCGTGCCATTAAAAATACCCCGGCTTTTACCATGGTGGCGGAATGCAGGTAGGCCGATACCGGTGTGGGTGCCGACATCGCGTTGGGCAGCCAGAAATGGAACGGGAACTGCGCCGACTTGGTAAACGCACCCAGCAGCACCAGAACCAGCATGGGTAAATACAATGGATGACTGCGGATCACATCACCGGAATGCAGAATCACCGACAGCTCGTAACTGCCGCTGATATGCCCCAGCAGGATAAAGCCCCCCAGCATCGCCAGCCCACCGGCGCCGGTAATCGCCAGCGCCATGCGTGCACCCTGGCGGGCATCGGCGCGGTGTTGCCAGTAGCTGATGAGTAAAAACGACGCCAGGCTGGTGAGCTCCCAGAACACCAGCAGCTGGATGATATTCTCCGACAGCGCAATGCCCAGCATGGCGCCCATAAACAGCAGCAGGTAACTGTAAAAACGCCCCATGCAATCCTGTGCGGAAAGGTAATAACGCGCATAGAAAATGACCAGCAGGCCAATGGCCAGAATCAGCAGGGCAAACAGCAGGCCCAGTCCGTCCAGCCGGAACACCAGGTCCAGTCCGGATTGCGGCATCCAGCTGTAGCGCTCAATCAGTGTTTCACCGGCAAACACCGCCGGCATCTGCAGCAGTAGTTGTATCAGTGCAAGCAGTGCAACGACACCCGCCGACCAGGCCGCATACAACCGACCCAGGTGTGCAGTCCAGGCAGTGAACAGGCTACCTGCAAAAACGGTGAGGAGGAGAGATAAAGTCATGTGGCTATATTAGCTGGCTTATGTGCATTGTGGAACTGCAGTCAGTATTAATTATTATTAATTGAGTAGCTAAAAGAGCTGTTATATAGAGTAGCTGGTGGCAAAGTAGTTCTGGCTAGCGTTGAATATTGTTAATGGTATTAATCACTGGCGTTATTCTGGTTATTGCTGGTATTCAGACCCAGTTTGTCATGTAAGGCTTCAAGATTCTTCTGGTGACCAATAATAACTACCTCGTCGTCCAGTTGTATCTGCTCTTCGTCATCCGGAATAATCAGGGTTTCGTTGCGATAAATACAAATCACACGACTGGGTTTGGGCAGGGGTAGTTCGTGTATAGGACCTGCATGCTTTTCCTGCGCAACAAATGAGAAGAAGCTTGCGTCATAACGAAACATAGTGGATAGCTCGAACGGGTCGCGGCCTTCCAGAATATCCGCCAGCTGATGACCAATGGTGCGCGATGGAATAATGGTTGCTTCAAGCCCCAGCTCTATACAGATATGTTCATAACTGGGGTCTTCAATTTTGGTAATAACTTTTGAAAAGCCCAATGAGCGGCCAACCAGGCTGGCAATAATATTGGTCTGGTCATGGCCCGTAAGGCAGTAGAGCACATCAGCATCCTGCGGATTGGTTTCACGTAACAGTGAGGGTTTGCTTCCATCGCCATGCAGTAAGCCGCAGTCTATTTCAGTGCTTATGCTATCGATCTTTTCCTTATCGTTATCGATAATAATCACTTCATGGTTACGTGACAACAGTGTGTGTGCTGTCATTAATGCAGTGGAGCTTGCACCGACAAAAATGGCTTTCATGTTAATTCCTTACGTTGGCCAATCCAGTTGGCAGGATACAGTACTATGAGTAGTGCAATAATTTCCAGTCGACCGAATAACATATCCATGCATAACACCAGTTTAAGCAACACCGGCATATTATCTGCAGTAATACCAGTGCTTAAACCAACCGTGGCGGTTGCAGAGACAACTTCAAACAGGGCATTCATTGGTGCATAACCATGTAACAAAAATACAAACCATGAAATAACAATAACAGCAATAAATAAAAAAATAAGGATTAGTGCGCGCTGTATCTGAGTATCTTCAAGCGGCTTGCCGCCCAGCCTGGGGTAGTGTACCGCCTGCGATGGCATGGTGGTGCGTTGCAGTATAACCTGGATCAGGCGCATTAAAATCAGGAAACGCAACAGCTTTATGCCACCTGCTGTCGAACCAACGCCGCCACCAATTAGCATTGATAGAATCATCCCCAGTTTGGCGCTGTCATCCAGGGTGTTAAGGTCGAGCGTGGTAAAGCCTGCTGTGGTTTGCGCAGATATGCCAAGAAAGAAGGCATGGCCCAGTGCGTCCTGCAGCTTCATTGCAGAACCAATGTACAGGGAAAGAAATAACAGCAGGCTTACCAGCAGAATGGCGATGATGAGTGCCAGGAGTTCTGTATCACGAAAACCTGTACGCCAGTTTTTTGAAAAAATAACGGCATAAACCGTCAAGGGCAGTGCGCCGCACAGGCTTAAGGCGATGATAGTGAACCGGCTATACCAGTTATCAATATCTGCCAGGCTGTTATCAAATGAAGAAAAACCACCGGTCGAAACCGCTGCCAGTACATGGTGTATGGCGAGCAGGCCATTGCCGGATACCAGCCAGACAGCAATGATGCCCGAGACCGTCAGTGAGCCATAGACAATCAGCATCTGGCGTGCATGGGTACGTGTTGTGGTCGCAAGCGTCTCACCGCCCAGGGGCTCGCTCAGGCTGCGGCTGGTAACATGGTGACCCATCATGATTGCTACAGACAGCACCACGATCCCCAGGCCGCCATACCATTGCATCCATGAGCGGGCGAATAAAAACGTCTGCGGCTGGCTTGCCAGATCTGTCGTCATCGATAAACCCGTGGTGGTTACGGCAGAGATTGCTTCAAATAAAGCATTAACAAACGTTAAACCACTGCCCATCAGCGGGAAGGTCATTAATAACGGGGAAAAAACAAAAGCCAGGGCAACAATGGTCAATGCCTCATTCGTCTGTATCTGCCTGGGTTCGGTCATCCTTCGTGAAAAAGCCCAGAGGAATATCAGTGCTGTGATAACCATCAGGTAACGTAAGGCGATCTGGTAATCCTGGAAAAGCACTGCCGCGCCCAGTGGCACAAGCGTCAGTATCGCCAGCATTAAAGCGAGCAAGCCAAGGTATTTGGCTAATACCGGTATGCGGACAGGATAATTCAGTTTAGATGACATATATAATCATTTATGTATTGTATCAATAGTGCGCAATTTGCGGATGTGTGAACATCTTTGAATTGCTCACACAACAGTATAGATAGTCTTGTGCGGGCCGTTATGCCCAACGATAAAAATAATCTGAAATATTCTTTATTTTAATCCGGTCTGTTACACCAGCCGGAATATTCATACCTTGAAGCGATTGTGTTGCCATGTTTTCAGTCTGGCTCCTTCACAAGCATCTTTAGTGGCGAGAATTCTGTCGTGAGCGGCCATAGAGTTCTCTGAGTTCATCCCTGGCCTGCTTCAGGCATTCACGCTGGTTAGCTGGTAAATGCCTACCGGCACGATTGATATAAAACGTGAGCATCGACATCGCCGAGCGGAATGGATCCGCCTTGCGACGCTGGCTGGCATCAGCAGATTTCTTAAGTGATAAGGCGATTGCCCGGGGATCGGTGAGTGTGAACACCCCGGGCTTCAGCTCGAGTGCATCACTGCTCTCGGTTACATGCCGGGACCAGTGCTTGTCCAGTTTTGGTGCTTTGCCGCTTTTGTTATGAGCTGCCATGGACTGCATCCTGATAGGCGGCGTTGCTACGATGGGTTACAGTTTTACACCATAATGATTCAGTACAGACGCCATAAGATAATAACTGACCACGGTGATGACGACTGCAATGCCCAGGCTGAGATAGAAGTTAAGACCATGTTTCAATAACTGGGGTAAGGCCAGAAATAATACCAGTGATGGAAGCACAAACCAGAATACGCTGGATGCCAGGGCGCTGACCTTGCTGACATCTTTTGTGTCAATATACAGCCAGATCATCGCAAGCACCGAAACCAGGGGTACCGATGCCAGTATGGCGCCTATCAGCGAGCTGCGTTTGGCAATTTCCGAGATTGCCACAATCAGCAGTGATGTCACAGCAATTTTTAGCAGATAGTAACTCAAGGTGTTCAATCGCCATTGTCATCATAGTCAACCGGCTTGTTTTTGAATACTTTTTTGCCGGTAAACATGGCTGAAACCAGGCCGTTCTTTTCTCTAAGCTCTGTCACTATAACGCCGGCAATGTGCAGTAGTATGGCAATCACGAGTATGTAGAATACATATACATGTGTGGTGATAAACGGCTTTCTGAAATCACGCATTTCCTGGTAGCCTTGCGGGTCGACGCCCACTTTTGAGCCGGGCTGCAAATCGCTCAGTTTGCTGTGATCTTCGCCCGAGCCTGTTACCCATTCGGCGATTTCATGGCCAAAAGGTGGAAGGTACAGATCGGTGCCGGCAAGTATCAGCCCGGTGGAGGCCTGTGTTATCAGTAAGGCAAACAGCAGGCTGACCATTAAGCGTGCGATCGGGTTGTGGCCCGCATAGGCTGGCGGTTTATTTTCGGCCATACCCTTCACATAGGTTTCAGCGGATTTAATGTATCCCCTGCGGAAGGGCAGTATCGCCTGCCACCTGGAAAAGCGATTTCCCACAAACCCCCACACAAGTCGCCAGCTAAGGTTTAGCACAAAAACATAACCAAAGTAGGCGTGCAGAGTTTTTAGTAGTATCTTGCCTTCATCGCTTACACCAAAACTTTTATTGTTTAAAAGCATTAGCCCAAGGAAAATCAGGCCAAGAATACATATCACATTGATCCAGTGAAAAATCCTTACCGAGCGGTCCCATACATAATAGGAGTTAAGGCATTCCTCAGTGTTGTTCGAATTGCTCATACTGTGTTCTCCCTGTGATATGTAAGCGTCAGTGTTTTGAGGACTGTTGTTGCAGAGTCAATAATAAAGAGCCGAGACGCGTAAACCCATGGCAGGTGAACACGATATCCACTAGTGTACATCCACTTGCTGGTTGGTTGCAGGCTTTTTCGGTTAACCCGCAGTCTGTGGTAACTGTCAGTCGACTAGCACGGGCGAAACTAAGGCGTTGTTTCACTGACATTTAAGGCTATACTGCTTTTCATATAATGTCATTCGATAAACAGCAGGATCACTCAGGCAGGAGTCGATATCGTGAAATACATTCCACTGCTACTCACCATTGCCGGGCTGAGTACGTTTTCCGTCGCAGCGCTGGCTGAGCTAAAAGGAGACGCCCAGCGCGGGAAGAAGGCCGCCGCCGTCTGCGTCAGTTGTCATCAGGCGGATGGTAATGGTAAGCATGTCGAGGATGGCGAGTCATGGCCGCGACTTGCCGGGCTCAACCCGGAATACATTGCCAAACAGCTGCGTGATTTCAAATCCGGCAGTCGCAGCAATGCGACCATGAAACCCTTCGCCTCGATGCTGGATCGACAGCAAGTTGTCGATGTCGCCGCCTACTATAGCCAGATGAAGCCAACCCCGGGGCAGGGTGGTGAAAAGGCGGATGAGGCCATGTTGCAACGAGGCGAGATGATTGCGTTGCGCGGTGACTGGTCGAGCTATACCGTCTCCTGTACCAGTTGCCACGGGCCGGGCAATCAGGGCTCAGGTGTGACTTTTCCCGGTATTGCCGGTCAGCATGCCGGCTATATAGAAGCGCAGCTGCAGGCCTGGAAGCGCAAAACGCGCAACAATGATCCACAGGACCTGATGGGCACGGTGGCGCGCCGCATGAGTGATAATGATATTCGCGCCGTCTCCGCCTGGCTAGCAAACCAGAGCCCTGATGCCGGGCAGAAGGAGGCAGCACAATGAAGTGTAAATTCGCATACATCGCACTGGCGGCAGCCCTTGGCTGTTCTTTCGTAGCTCACGCCGATAAACGTACCGAGCACTATATTCAGACACTGACCGAGCTGGGTTTTCCAGCACCCGGCGAAAACGAGCTGGTGCATATTCCGCCCGATATAGCCGAGCTGGCAGATGCGGACATGCACCCCGAACTCAAGCGGGTGATTCGTCGTGGTTATGATCTGTTTACCAATACCCAGCAACTGCGTGGTAAAAATGTTTTCAATGGCCTGAACTGCTCAAGTTGCCACCTGGGTGATGGTCGCATGCCCTTCAGTGCGCCCACCTGGCCGGCTGCAGTGACGCTGCCGGATTTCAGGGGCAAGAATGCCCACGTTAACAATCTGGAAGAGCGTATCGCTGGCTGTTTTAGTTTCTCGATGAATGGCAAACCGCCAGCTTATGGCAGCGATGATATGCTGGCGCTAACGGCTTATCACCAATGGATGGCAACGGGTGTGACGGTGTATCCGAAGCAGCCGATTTATGGTCGTGGTTATCCGGCACCGGATCGTCCGAAAAAACTGAATTATGCGGATGGCAAAGCCGCTTTCGAAAAAAACTGTGTGGTTTGTCATGGCGTCGATGGTAGTGGTTTGCAGCGTGATGGCAAAACCATATTTCCGGCGGTCTGGGGTGATCTTTCCTATAACTGGGGTGCGGGTATGATTCGCCTGAAAACCGCAGCGGGTTTTATTAAACACAATATGCCCCTGGGGCAACCCAACTCACTGAGTGACAAGGAAGCCTGGGATATCGCCTACTATATCAACAGCCAGGAACGCACACAGGACCCACGTTACACAGGTGATATCGCCGAAACACTGGAAAAATATGGCCCAACGTTCCACAAGCATTCCATGTATGGACAGAAACGGGAAAGCGATGGCCAGCTGCTGGGTGATCACTCCAATACCGGCGAAAAGGATTTTCTCAAACCCGATACATTGCGACCACGGAGTTTTGAATAGCCGCATGTGAAGGTGAAAGTGTATTGGCCTGTAATGGTTGCAGTACACATAAAAGAGGGTATGAAATCCACAAGCCGACCGACTGCCTGATTTTTACCGCGTTAGTGGCAGGTTGGAGTAGGCGACTCTGACATGTCGCGGTGTCGTGTTCAGCAGGTTAAAGAATTATTAGGTTTAAATGACAGATGTGTCACTGGTGATGTGTTTAATTAATCAGCATCAAACAGGGTATAGACGAGATAGAGCGGGATAAAGTGAATAGTGCTTTATTCAGCTAAACTGGTTTTGATGTACTGGAATGCGCGCCTGGTTACTGCATTCCAGCTGTCATCCAGTGTGCTGTTCAATGGTTGCCAGAAAAAGCTGAAAATATGCCCGCCGTCATCTTTTGTGGCAAAATCCCAGCTATCTGGCAGCACGCCTTCATAGTGCATCAGGCAAAACCCCCACAGCTGATTTTTGAAACCCGCCTCCCAGGTTCCCAGCTGTTTCACAACCTGGGCCTTAACGCCTGACTCTTCCTGCAGTTCGCGAATACAGGCGTTTTCAAGCGACTCGCCTTTTTTTATGCCGCCTTTTACCAGTTGTTTGCCGGCACGGGGGTGTTTGAATGCAAGCAGTTCAAGCGCATTATTGTTGTATCGCAAAACGACGGGGCAGGCTTTATTCATAAATGGGTACAAAAATTAACCGGGTCGGCATTCATCAAATTAACTCCAGGCGCCATAATACGCTTTTTCAAAGCGGCCTGTCATCAATCGTCATTTTTTGAGGCTAAACTGCCAAACTCGGCCCTTGAGCTGGCCCTGCTCGAATCGTTGAGGTACAGACTGGCAGGCACCTCTGCTGAGGCTTACTTCATTGAGCGCCAGGCAAAGGTGGAAGCGGCCATCACAATGCCAATAGCCAGGCCCAGGTACAGCGTTTCCAGTGTGCCTCCCAGTTCAACGGCCTGTTCAAGAAACAATATCACCAGGATAACCGAAGCAACCTGGATCAGGGTTATTTTCAGGTCATGGAAGTCCCTGATATTCAGGGCGCCGAGGAACTGGCTCTCATTCAGTTTTACCGGTGTAATAAAAAGCCGATACAGGCTAACCGCGATAACCTGCAGGGTAATACCAATAAGCAGCAAATCGAGGAGTTTTAAAAGCTCAACAGCCACCGTCTTGCCCTGTCCGGTTGAGGTAGGCAGATTAAAAACTACCTCCTGAACCATATGAAAAACAATATTGATACAGGATAAATAGATAAGGAAGGATGATATTGCCGTGGAAAACACCGCAATAAAAACCAGTAGCCGACTGCTCTGTAAAATTCGCTCGATCATTTACTCTGCTCCGTCTCAAATGGTGGCTGCACAGTATGCAAGCGCCTCTAACAGTTTAGCAACGCCGCCCTTTCTGCCGGTACATATTGTTATCCGCATGGCTTAGCAGGGTGGCGGCATCTTCCCCGTCCGCTGGATAGCAGGCGACGCCGATACTGCAGGAGGGCATGTCGATTATGCCGCATTCACTCGCCAGTGGCTCGGCCATGGCTGCGGATATCTGCTCCACTTTCATTGCAATGTCATCTGCCGACTGGATGTCCGTCAGCAGTGCAGTGAATTCATCACCACCTATGCGGGCGACGGTGTCTGTTTCACGCAGGCAGTGTTCCAGCCGTTGCGCGACCGCACAAAGCACGCGATCACCTATGGCGTGTCCATGGGTATCATTAATTGATTTAAAATCATTGATATCCAGAAACAGCAACGCCAGGCTACACTGGTGACGATGGGCACCACGCAGGGCCGAGACCAGGCGGTCATTGAACAGCAATCGGTTAGTCAGCCCGGTCAGTGGATCGTGGTGGGCGAGAAAACGTAATTTATCTTCGGCCTGTCTCAGGACGGTCACGTCCCGCGCGACACCGATGCGCACAGCGTCTTCCTCGGACCAGCGGGCCGACCACAGGATATGAACGATAGATCCATCCTTGTGGATATAACGGTTATGGAAGTCGTGATGGGTCTGGCCGTTCATGATCTGCACAATCGAATCGAGTGTAACTGCAAGGTCATCAGGGTGCATATAGTCGGTGATCAGCGTGCCGGTCAGCTCGTCAGCACGGTAACCGAGCAGTGCCTCACAGGCATCACTCACAAAAACGATGCGGTTGTCACAGTCGACCACGAACACCGCGTCCAGCATCAGATAAATCAGCTTGGGATAAAGGGTATCTAGATTAACGGGCATAATTGTGTGGGGGTGAAAGGTTCATATACGAGATTATAGCCCTACTGTGACAGACAGGCACAGGCCGACGTTCTTGCTGTGTGTTTTTCTGCGTATTTACAAGCCACAGGTGATGACGGGTCTCTATAACGGTTATGCTGCAGGATATACATCTGGTTCAATGAATCCGGTTTTCAGGGCTGGAGCAGTAATGACGCTGAAGTGCTATTGAACCGCCTGTTATAAACTGGCCGAAACAGCGAGTACCGGGGGACATGTAGTTCCCCAGGTGGCGAGATGCGTAACGTCCTGGTTCTAGCCACACGCAAATGCCTCATCATAAAGCCTTCCAGTCACATATACTATACTCTGAAAATTGTTCGATACCCACATATCAGGAGTGGAGCTTAAATGAAAAAGCTAACTGGTTCGCTGTTGGCAGTGATCATACATGGTCTCTTCTTTCAAACAGCATTAGCAGAAGACGGAAAAACAGCGTTGGTACCTTTACCCTCGGTCGAAGATTTCACCAGGGGTAATGATGGCTGGAGCTTCGGCCTGGGTCTGAGTGTTGAGTATGAAGCTGCGTACGAAGGCTCGGATGAATACGGCTTCGAACTCGACCCTGCAGGGGCAGTACAATGGCGCAGCGGTGATGATATTTTCTTCTGGGCAGGTGAAGCACTGGGGTGGCGTGGTCTTCGTTCGAGTACCTGGCTACTCGAAGCCGTGGTGGGTTTCGAAGAGGGTCGTGAAGAAAGTGACTCCGATGACGGCCGTCTGGATGGACTCGGTGATGGAGACGAGGGTGCTGAACTCGTGCTACAGGTACGTCGTGCTTTCGATGCCGACTGGCGTTATTGGCTGGATGGTCGAGTTGTAACCGGTGATAACGGAAGTTTTGCACTTCTTGGCATAGGGCGCCGCTTCGGTGACCAGAACGACGGAACCGGTCATGAAATTGCTATCGCTGTGGTAGCTCACGATAGCGATTTTGCCAATAAAGACTTTGGTATAGACGCAGAGCAGTCAGCCACCTCGGGGCTGAATGAGACTAGCCTGAGTGGAGGGTTTCGTTCGGTTGGCTTCAATTACAATTATCGTCATTACATTAACGAGAATTGGCAGATTTTCGCCGAGGCGGTATATGAGCGGTATAGTAGTGACATTGAGGATAGCCCAATTGCACGCAATAACTATGAAGCGGAAGTCGGCGGCGGATTTATTTACGTGTTCTAGGCCACAACTTAATGCCGAAATCAGCGGCTTGTCCGCTGTAATACCTTGATAAGTGCTTCTAAACCTGGCATTTGGTCATATTGCTTTCCAGTATTACTAATTGTTTCCCAACTTGTTCTTGAGCCGACATACAAGTGAGCCACAATTTCGAGATTTTCACTATCTTCTAATAGTCCGGCTGGTATCCATATTAACCCATTGTCACCCAGTTTATTTGGTGCAGGGCTGCCACAAACAGAACAAAAATTAGAATTGAATCCTGTTTTATCTTTATATTGGGTGATAAGGCTCTCACCAGAATTCCAGTAAAATTGCTTTTCTTGAACAATCGTTGCTGTGTTCGAAGCCGAGCCCCCTTGTTTGCGACATTGAGAACAGTGGCATTGATATAGATCAGGGATTTCTCCTTTGATCTCGAATTCAATACCACCACACAAACACTTGCCGTCCATGCACATTCCTTTAGCGTTTAAGCTTTGCTATAACCGGGCGGACTAGGCGACGCGACAAAGGTAAGTTGACCAGATCCGCACGTATAGTGAAGGTGTTAGACGCTTTCATTGGTTAGCCAATTAATAACTTCTTCTGCATTCCTGTCGGGAGGAAACACGGGATAGAATACTTTCCGAATGATGCCATCAACGGCAATAATGGCGAGCCTTTTGATGAGCTTTATCCCGTTGTATTCGAATGTAGGCAGGCACAACGAATTCGTTAGCACAAAGCTGCTGTCATTAAGCAGTTCAAACGGCAGCGCGAGACGATTCTTTGCCTCTTGCTGATCTTCCAGCGGCTGTGCGCTAACACCAAACACTCCAGTGACGAGTGCATTAACTCAGCGTGGTGATCACTGAAACTACAGCTTTGTGGGGTACATCCTCGTGCACCAGGTATATCGTTCCACCCAATCATAGGCGCACTGTCGGGCCTGCCGGTCATTGGATAAAAATAGATAACGACCGTTCCCGATAGGGTGCCAAGATTAACTGTAGCGCCGGACGTTGCGGCTAAGGACACCGACGGAAGCTGGCTCCCCTGCAAATGATCGCAGGCGCCATCAACGATCGGGATGGGCAAGTTGTCTGGTACTTTGAATAGTTCTTTCATGTGTGTCGCCTAACGCTCTTGCTAATCGAGCAGCTAACAGAGCGTAGAGAAGCGAAATGTTGTATAAATGTCGGGTTAAGCTGTTTGTTATACCTGTTCATTAAACACAACGGATCAAATTTAGTTGCTTTTTATTACAACTGTGCCAGCTATTTTATCATGCCAGCCTTGCTTGCGTTTATCTATGCCAACCCAGATTATGCCAAGTAATAGAGGAATACTGGAGACATAGTAGCCAAGATAACGAATTATGGATTGTTTAACAGATGGCTTTTGACCTGTGTTTATATCAGCTATTTTAAGTTTTAGTACCATCTTCCCTGGCGTAGCGGACTTAGATGCCCAAAATAAAATCACTACGATTGCAGGAAAAATGTAACTAAAAATAACATCCCAAATGCCAAAATAATACACGCCAGGGTTCCAGTAAGCCTCTCCATATATAGCAGTCATAGCAGGGAGTATTAATATTAACATCAGAATTGTATCTATTATTCCTGCCGCAGTTCTAATCCAGAACCCTGCATATTTTACTTCATTCATTCCTTTTCTCCTTTGATCTAACACCAGGATAATGGGTGCGCACTATTCTTGACCCGCTTAACGTATTGGTATGATTTAATTTTGTTTAGTAAAGTAATTTGTATAGTCAAGCTCTGTTGGTCTTTCCGTAGTGCAGACTAGCTGTGGGCCTGTATTAGGTTGCTGGCACTTTAGGCCAAATACTAATTTAGTGTTATTGTTTTGAAGTAAATATATGTCTGGTACAAGGATGTTGTTTGCATTGTAATTATTGAGTTCTTTTGCTGTAACGCCGTTTGATGTTGTAAAGGTTTCACCGATTGAGAAAGTAACGGCCAGTGTCTCTGGGTTTACTAATTGAGTTTCTTGAATTGGTAAAGAAGAAGACAACGTGGTGCAGTTTGAGTCTGCGTAGGTATTTATGGTTGCACTAGTTGTATTGCCGCTGTAGTTGATAATTGTTTTAATGGATGTAGTAACATCAAATGACCCTAAGCCTGAATTACACAAACCTTCCCAATTTCCTTCAAGTTCAGTAGCTATATTGGCGTTATCAGCGCTTTCGGAGCAGCCTTGTAATAAAGATACAATAAGTAATAATGGTATTATAATATTCATATTTTGTTTTTTCTTTTGTGATACTTTAATAGCCTGACGTTTTTTCTTGCGGCCTGTTTTATAGGCTGTAAGAAAAAAATGGTCAGAGTTAATTTACTTGCTAGATGTTTATATTCTTTTTTTTCTTCGCTACTAAAAAAAGCCCTATAAGTCCAGAAAAGAAGAATATTGCCGCACCTGGCAATGGTACTGTGCTTACATATGTCTGAAAGCTATAGTCTGTCGGTGTATCAAATACATAATTTTCTATCCAGTTACCATTAGAGTATATAAATGCGCTCCCTCCTTCATAAGTTGAGTTAGACATATCTCCATTTATTTGTATCGGTCCATTTGTTGTGTCGAAAATAAATGCAAGCACGTCATTTTCAATAATTTGAATATTGAAATCAGCCACATCAAAATAATGATAAGGAAGAGTAGTGGCTAGTGAGCTTGAAAAATCACTGGCGACGCCATTTAAAGTTGCTAATACTGCTCCTGAACTAGTGTCAGGTATGCCATTCACTGTTGTCGTTACTTGGAATATATATTCTCGGTCTGGGTAAAATATAGAGCTTGTCAAATTTACTTCGATACCTTGCAAAATCCCGGAAACGCCTGAAGTGAAAGTTTGAGCTACTGGATTCATAGTGGTTCCACCACCATAAACGGTATAGGATTGATCTATAACTATTGCAGCATGTAAATGTGATGCAGAATTGATGCAAAGTAGTATATACATTATGATTTTAATTTTTCTCATTTAATGCTCCTGGCATTTGAATTATAGAGAATTTCCCTGGCTTCTATCTAACGAATGACATGGCCCCCACTGTTGCCAGACTGGTGTAGTCTGGTGACAATGTAAGTGCGAATAATCACTGCAACATGGAGAACCAATATGAATTATATAGTCAGAATAGGTGTCGATCTAGCCAAAAACGTTTTTTCCCTGTGTGGCGTTGATTCTAATGACAAAATCGTACTGGAACGCGCTAACGCCTAGCTAAGGGCCAACCTGCTTGTTGGTTGGTCCGCTTGAGCGCCTTGTTAGCTTAATTGCTATAGTGATGATTAATATAATAGTGCCAAGTATAAACGAATAATTAGATAGTTTTTTACCATTTTTATTAACGGCTTTTTTATGAGCGATGATATTTTCGTAATTAAATATAGGTTTATTATTTATACTTAATTCCCATAAGGTTTTAAGGTTTGGTGCGCAGCACCTTTCTGTCACTTTGGCGCTTACAGCTGCGCCTTGTTCATATGATTTAAGCTCTGGGTATTTCCAGCTAAGGTCATCTTGTAATAAAGAAAACCATTTCTCTCCAGAAATTATTTCAAGCCGCATAAATCTCTTACCATCTTTGGTGCTGGTGATATGAAATTTCTCAAGATTACCGCTTAGTGCAAATAAATCTTCCTTGTCGTCAATGGATAGAGTGCCGGCAAACCGGAGAGGCAGAGCTAAAAGTGTTAGGCCTATTCCTATGATAAGAAGTGTGTTCACTCCATTGGTTGTCTTTGTGTTCATTTTTTATAAGCTAACGCCAAGTTAAGGGGCAAGCTGCTGTTTGCTTGTCCCGCTTGGACGCCTTGTTATATGTTTTATTGTATTGATAGTAAGTAAACATACATAAATATGAAGTTAATAACAATTAGCGGCACAAATAAATAAGACATAAATGTGCTACCAATGATTTGTGAATGACTAGGAGGGTAATTAGGGTTAGAAAAGCTAGGTGCTTTGTAAGAGTAGAAAACTTTAATTTCTTTACCTTTTGGGTTTTTTTCCACTGTTTCTTTCATTCTGAAAGGGTTAACTCTGTACACTCCATTATATAGAGTGCCATCTACATGGTAGGAATAACTGATTAGAGCATGCTTTTTACCTGGAACTATTTCAGACCATGTAATGCGACCAGTAGTTGAGTATTTTCCTGATTTGGCGCTCCACCTTTTAGCATAGGTATTGTATGCCATAAGAGCGAACAATGTGAAAATGGGTAGATTTACCCAGAATATCCAATTGCTATTTAAGTATGTAAGAAATGTGCTTTCCATGCTTTTGTAATTTTCATATAACGCCCTAATAACCGGCCGAAAACCCGGTAGTGCGATTTATTGTTGTAGTGATTGGTAGTGTACATAAATTTGGCCAATTCAAGCAAAGGGTTTTTGGTCGGCGTTGATTTAATTGTTAGAGTATTTATTGTTCACCCATTTGGTATATATGAGTATATAAAACTTCTACTGTATAAGATTGCCATATGATAGTGAGAATGAATGTGAATAAACACAATAGATATACAGCCTTTTTTGAAGATTTTGATGTGTTTGCTTTAAATATGTAAATTAATGCGAAAAGAGATATAAGAGGTAGAGCTAAGCCAAAGTAGTGATACTGTAATACAATTTTTGCATCGTTTGGTATTTCTGCGCCAAATGACATAAACATGGATGCAAATTGTGGAACTGAATACGAGATTTTAATTGATAAATATAAGGAGATAGCAACAAGAATGCTGGAAGCTGTATATAGTCCTTTATGTGTTTTGTCCATTTTTTACTCTAACGCCTTAATAACCGGCCGAAAACCCGGTAGTGCGCTTTATAGTTGTAGTGATTAGTAGTGTACATAAATTGGGTCAATTCAAGCAACGGGTTTTTGGTCGGCGTTGATTTACTTGTTAGAGCTTTCATTTAGTTGAATTATTTTTTTGTATATTTTTATACTTGTAATTAGCCAGACTAAAGACATAACAAAAACAAAAATAAGAATATACGTAATAGTATTTAAGGTTTTTATGTTGTTTGTATAGCCTTTTTTAACAAGTGTGAGAAGACGATTTGCATAACCTACAAGTTCATCTTTGGTTAATGAATTATTAGGGTTGGATAATTTTTCAGTAAATATTTCTGTTGTCGGCAGTTCAGATAAAGAGGTTTCGGCGCTATTAATTGAACCTATATTGAGGTACAGACAAGCCGATATCACTATGAGAACTAGCGTGGGAATTAATAATATATCCGTATATTTAAGTTTATTCATGTTTGGCTCTAACGCCCTAATAACCGGCCGAAAACCCGGTAGTGGACTTGATTGTTGTAATGTTTAGTAGTGTACATAATATAGACTAATTCAAGCAGCGGGTTTTTGGTCGGCGTTGATTTACTTGTTAGACTATTACATATAAGGGCTTGAAAGAATAATAGTAAGCACAACTGCAACCAAGAAAATTAGTATTTTGTGTTTTCTTGATGTGGGCTTAGTAATTACAGCATTACTGCCTTTAGCCTTTTTTGCCCATTGTTCTTGAAATTGGTTAATTGCCTCCCTTGCTCTTATTGCTTCTTCCTTCTTTCTTACCCAAATTCCAGGATTGGAATGCCTGCCTTTGGGTGTTTCGTAGAATTTGACTTTTTGAGTATGTAAGTAAGCTTTTAATTGAGCCTCTTCATTTTCAGGAACGTATTTTAAGTCAAATATCCTATATGACATTATTATGCTCTAACGCCTTGCTAATGGGCTGCAACCCAGTAGTGGTAGTTTTTATTGTATTGTTTAGTAGTGAAAGGTAAATATGCCATAGAAGAGGCGGGTTGTCAGTCCTTTTGAGCTATTTTTTAGAAGTTTTATACTGATGAAGAATTTCGTCTAATTTAATTTTATTATCTATAGCTAATTCTTCTGTAAGCGAATGAATAGAAATAAAAGTGCCACGGTCATTTTCATGGGTATAGTATGGTGTACCACTTTCTTTTAGCCAAGAAAACACAGCATCTTTATTTTCTTTGTCTTTTAATACTACTGCAATTGATCTGTAATACTTTTCAACTTGATGTGTGATTTTAATAAATTCATTTCTTTTTCTTTTTCTTTGCTTGAAGCATAATTTATAACTGTCTTTTGTTGTATATGGGAAATTGAGAGTGTTGAGTTTTAGAGATACCGCTTTAGTAAACGAGCGATCATCTCGGCTATAGCATGTTTCAGTGTCAGCAGTAGAACATGCTGACAATATAATTAGGCTTAGAATTAAAATTTGAATAATAAATGTTTTCATATTTTTACTTCTAACGCTTACATAACCGGCAAAAAGGTGCGCGGCCAGCATTTAGGACGCGCGTCCTTTTTGTCGACGTTGATGTGATTGTTAGAGTTCATGATTTATTTGTAATAACTGATTGGCTAGTTTGGTGGTATTGCTGCCTAGGCTTACTAAGTCTTCACTTAGCTTAGGGAGCTGTTTAATGTCAAAATCAAATTCTCTAACTTGGTGATATCCGTTTATGATATCTAATTTAGCGAAAGCATATGCTCCATTATTTGATGCTGTGGTAGAAACAGCGCCATGTATAATTTCATGACGCCTTTCACTAAGGTTTTCAAACACATTTAATATTTCGTTACCGGCTTCTTTGTGTTCTGAAATATCAGATATTTTATTAAAGCATTCTCTTAAATAGTCTATTTTTGGTTTAAGCATTTTGGGTAATTTATTTTTAATTTTATTGCCGCCAAAATCATGAAATATAATAGCAACAATCATGTCTAATGATTGCTCAGCTAGACCCCATTGTATGACTATAAAGCCTACAGCTCGATATAAATTATCTAATTCATCGCCTACTGTACTTTCTTCTTTATTTGTCATTTTTGACTCTAACGCCTTGCTAACCGGCAGGAAACCGAACACGCCAGTTGTTTGAAGTGAGTTTTGATGTTACCAGTTGTGTGATGTAATTCAAGCTAAGGGTTTCCTGTCGGCGTTGAGCTACTTGTTAGATTTGTTGTTTTTTACTAATCCAAAATAACAGTGCTATTAAACTTAAAAAATAGCCAGTAGCTGTATATAGTAAATCTTTTAAAAAATATGGCCAGTGAGCTGGTTCAGTAACTTGTTCAGTAAAAGCGCTTATGCCTGTTATTGTAATTGTGTTTTTCTCTAAATAATGTTGAGCTTCTTTATATTGCATTTCGTTTACTACATCCCAGTCTATATTTTTAGAATAGTCATGAATTTCTGTAGTAGTAATGACTTTGAATATTATTGTAATTGCTGCTGCAATTATGCTGATTACAACAGCTTTAATAAATGAATTCATGATTACTTCCCTGCTTTTAAATCTAACGCCTAAGTAAGTGGCCAGCTGCTGTATAGCTGGTCCAAGCGCGCTTTTTGCGCGAGCTTGACTGTCTTGTTATGTTTTTTATTTGTCATTTCGTTTTCGATATGCGTTGATATACCACGGATAATAGCCTTTAGCTCTAATAAGCATGTAACCAACCATAGTGAATAAGGCTGGAAATACTACTGAGAATAACTTAAAGACTATATCGTCTGTTTCTTGCCCATTTACATTAATAGGATTGTTCAAGTATAGATAAAATATGGCATTACCTATTGTCATTGGAATGCCGACAATAAAAAAGCAAAAGCCAAGAAATTTAACAAGAAAATTAAAAGACTTATGTATGTAATATAGGATATCCATTGTTTAATAAACATAACAGTGATATATACGGAAGTCCGTAATTTACCGGATTATATGGAATTCCGTATAATTGGGTTGTAATTCTTATTTAGGTTGATAATAATCGTTCTTGCTAAGGATTGCCAATGAGTCGTTAATTTTGCCAGGGAGGCGCGTTATGGCTGATTCGTCTATTTCCCATTTCTGGGATAAATTCATTTTAAAATCAAAAGATTATGGTGTTCGGAGCCATAAGGCTTACTGGTATGTGCGTCATGCTGAGGCGTATATCAAATCATCTGCTGGATTGCGCCTGTCGCAGCATACAGCGCAGCGTGTTGAGCAGTATTTGAGTGAAAAATACGGAAGTCCACGTTATGAGGGCTGGCAGCTCAGGCAAATACTGACCGCGCTGGAGATATTGTTCAAGGAGATGGTAAAGCCGGGCTGGGCAGATGAGCACACGCCTCGGCCCCTTGATTCCAGTGGGAATGATATTGATGCAAAATCTATTCATGCGCAGCTTGCGCAGAAAAGTGTGCATGCCGCATCGCTATTTTCACAGGTTTTTGCAAAGTATCCAGGCCATGTCAGTGATTTGATAACCCAGGTGCGTATCAGGCATTACTCCATACGAACAGAGCAGGCTTATCTGAACTGGGTGTTAAGGTTGATTGCATACTGGGGCTTTGAGGATCCTGTGACTTATACCGATGAAAATTTAAGAGTGTATCTTGAATACCTTGTAGTTAATCGTCATGTATCATCGAGTACCCAGGCCCAGGCCTTATCGGCTATTGTATTTTTCTATAAAAATGTGCTTTCTAAGGACGTGTCCGAGGAGCTGGCTTTTGCACGCTCCAGAAAGCCCAAGCGGCTGCCAGTTGTGCTATCACGTAATGAAATCAGACATTTATTTGAAAGTATGTCTAATCCTCATTTGTTGTTGATGACGAAACTGCTCTATGGCTGTGGTATGCGTTTAATGGAGTGTATTCGTCTTAGGGTGTTAGATGTCGATTTTGAATATAAACAGATAATCATTCGGCAGGCAAAGGGGAAGAAAGACAGGGTTGTGCCTATTCCATTATTGTTGATGGATGATTTGAAGCATCAGATAGATCGTGTTGAAGTGCAACATCAGCGTGATCGTGCGAATGGATACGGGCATGTGTATATGCCTGATGCACTGTCAAGAAAATATCCGCAGGCTGAAACAGAGTTCAAGTGGCAGTATGTGTTTCCTGCAAAGGTAATATCCAGGGATCCTCGATCTGGCCATTACAGGCGACACCATATACATGAGTCCAGTTTACAGAAGGCTATTAAACGTGCCGCCTTACATGCGGGTATTTCAAAACAGGTGAGCAGCCATACGATGCGGCACTCCTTCGCAACACATTTACTCGAATCCGGTTCGGATATTCGTACCGTACAGGAGTTGCTGGGACATGCGGATGTGTCGACGACGATGATTTACACCCATGTGCTGAATAAACCCGGCGTGAGTGTAAACAGCCCGCTGGATAATTTAATCTAATACACAAGTGATTGATTCTTTTGCCACAATAATTGTAACAATTCGGAACTTGACCTTTGCCTGTCGTTTGTCATGATTCAGTGCTACTGTTTTATTATTACTTAAATGAATAAACATAAAAAAACAGGGGTTTAATATGGCCGCTTCACCGGACTCTGCCGAATTACCTGTAGCAAACAACGATCTTACTTCCGCCTATCTACGGGTGCGCGAGGCCAGTGGGCGGATTTGCCAGCCGTTGCTGATCGAGGATTATGGTGTGCAGACCATGCCCGATGTCAGCCCGCCCAAATGGCACCTGGCGCATGTCAGCTGGTTTTTCGAAACCTTTATTCTCAATGAATTTGTCGATGACTACCGTCTGTTTCACCCGGACTATGTGCGGCTGTTCAATTCCTATTACGAGCAGGTCGGTGACTACCATCCGCGTCCGCAACGGGGGCTGTTATCCCGCCCGACGCTGGATGAAGTGATGGCCTATCGCGCCCATGTTGATCAGGCCATGCTCAAGCTGCTGGAGTCAGGTCGGGTTGATCAACAGGCGGTGATTCGCGAACGCCTGATTATCGGCCTGAACCATGAACAGCAACACCAGGAGCTGTTGCTCACCGACATCAAGCATATTCTGGGTATGAACCCGTTGCGTCCGGCTTACCGGGAGATTGCGCTGCCACAGCGAAAATCAGCCGAACACCAGTGGGTGACCTTTAGCGGTGGCATGAAAACACTGGGTGCGGGCGAGGACGGGTTTGCGTTTGATAACGAGCGCCCGCAATACCAATTCTGGCAGCCGCCGTTTCGTATTGGCTCGCGCCCCATTAACAATGCTGAATACATTGCCTTTATCGAGGATGGCGCTTATGCCCGCCCCGGGCTATGGCTCTCCGAGGGCTGGGCGGCGATTAAGCAAAAGCACTTTCATGCGCCGTTATACTGGGAAAAGCGTGATGGCCAGCGGTGGCACTATACGCTGGGTGGTATGCAGCCGGTCGACCTGCATGCGCCGGTGTGTCACGTCAATTACTTCGAGGCGGATGCCTATGCCAGCTGGGCGGGCAAACGCCTGCCCACCGAGGCGGAATGGGAAATCGCCGCGGCGCAACAGCCCCTTGAGGGTAACCTGCGCAGCCGTGGTTATCTGCAACCGCTTGCCGCGGATGCACCCGTGCAGGGTTTGAGCCAGATGTTCGGTGATGTGTGGGAGTGGACCCGCAGTGCCTATGGGCCGTACCCCGGTTACCGGCCTGCCGAGGGTGCACTGGGGGAATACAATGGCAAGTTCATGTGCGGTCAGTATGTGTTGCGTGGTGGCTCCTGTGTGACACCGCACGACCATATTCGCAGCAGCTATCGCAATTTCTTTTATCCCGGCGACCAGTGGCAGTTCAGTGGGTTTCGCCTGGCGGAGGATGCCTGATGAACGGAATGACTGCCGCTTCAATCTATTACTATGACGAGCACCCGGCGCACGCGGATTTTTTCAGTGAGGTGCTGGCAGGGTTGCAACGAAAACCACGACAGATTCCACCGAAGTTTTTCTACGATGAACGCGGATCGGAATTGTTCGACGCCATCTGCCGCACCGATGAATATTACCTCACGCGAACCGAACAGCAGCTATTGCAGCAGCACGCGTCGGATATTGCCGAGCTGATTGGCGAGCGATGCCTGTTGATCGAGCCAGGCAGCGGCAACAGTGAAAAAGTTCGCCTGCTACTCGACGAGCTGAAGCCGGCCGCCTATCTGCCGATGGATATCTCCCGTGATTTTCTCTACCAGTCGGCGGGACAGGTGGCGCGGGAGTATCCCTGGTTACAGGTGCACGCAACCTGTGTGGATTTCACCGCGCCATTGAGTTTGCCCTGGTGCCCGGCTAATGCGCAGCGCCTGGTCTTTTTTCCCGGTTCCAGTATCGGCAACTTCGACCCGCAGCAGGCGGCGCATTTTTTAAGTAACCTGAGAAGCGTGGCCGGTGAAAACGGCAGTCTGTTGATTGGCGTGGACCTGAAAAAAGAGCCGACGATTCTGAATGCCGCCTACAATGATGCGCAGGGGGTAACCGCCGCCTTCAACCTGAACCTGTTATACCGTATCCAGCGTGAACTGGCTGCAGAGATCGAACCTGAACAGTTTACCCATCATGCATTTTATAATGATCGGCTCGGGCGCATTGAAATGCACCTGGTCAGCCAGCAGCCGCAGGCGATCCGCATCGGTGATCAGCGATTTCGCTTCGTAACCGATGAGACCATCTTTACCGAAAGTTCCTATAAATACAGCGTAGAAGAATTTATCGAGCTGGCGGCCCGCGCCGGCTATGTTAGCCGACGGGTCTGGACCGATGCCGATAACCTGTTCAGCCTGCACTATTTTGATGTGAAGGCTTAATCGGCCCGGGCCAGGGATTTACAGTCGCTCGGGCAGGTGTTCGCGGATCGCCTTGATGTCAAACTGCACCAGGTCCTTGTCCAGCTCCGCGCTGACTTTTTCGCGCACGCCGTCGCTCAGGGCACTGCGCAGTTCACCGAGAAAAGCCGGCGGGGCCACCAGTGTCAGGCGGTTAAAAGCGCCTGCCAGGTGTTCTTTCTGCAATAGTTCGGCAATTTCTGCGGCGAAGCGATGGCTTTCCATTTCTTTTGCCGAAGTGCCGGGATCCATCGCATGTCGCCCCTTGCCGCCACTGTCGAAGGCACGTCCGGCACGGTCACCCACCAGGTCACCTTCTTTCAGGCGTGAACCCGGCATCAGCAGATCGGTTTGTTCCTGCAATGCCCCGGCGGAACCGTCCGCGTGAAACAGGCGTGCTCGCGCACTGTCGGCAACCAGTACCCATATTTTGCTCATTTCGACCTCCGTTTTGTGTTTTATTAATACACCTTGTTGTCCATGGATAGTGATGAAAATATGCCCTTCCGCCGGGTTTGGCAAGAGGGGTTATTGATAGAGATCAGCTGGTATATTAATAACGAAGGGGCTCTGGGCTGGCTCTGTTGAAAATATGCCTTTATGTGGGTTTTGGCAAGGGGCGTGTTGGTTTGGGGACGGATCAAGGTTTAGGGGGTATTTGACCACTACAATTCGCGCATCCCTGTGCTTGCCCTAAGATGGGCGGTCAATGGTAAAGTCATCTGTTTTAGTAACATATAGTTAAGTTTTATATTAGTTTTTAACTGAATAGATCGATATATGGTCCATAACGAAACTGTCGATTACGGGCCTGGCCAGTCACTTCTGTCAAAAGGCCGTGTTCAACAAATTTGTTCATCAGCTGATTGGCAGCAGGGTATGAAACTTTGGTTAGTTTCTGAATGTCCTGCACCTTGATGTAGGGGCGTTGGTATAAGGTTTCCAGGACTTGCGTAGCATTTCCCGCTACACGTCCAAAGTGTTCAGCAATGAGCATTCTATGTTCTTCTCGTAGGTCTACAATTTTTCGTGAGGTTTCAGTTGCTTCTTGAGAAACTTCATAGATGCCTTGCAGGAAGAATTTTAACCATGATTCCCAGCTGCCATTCTCACGTACTGATTGAAGTTGCTCGTAATACTGTTGGCGGTACTTTTTAAAGTAATGTGAGATATAGAGTACGGGTGTTTCCAAAATACCTTTTTGATATAGCATGAATGCAATAAGTAGCCTTCCAACACGACCATTACCATCCAGAAAAGGGTGGATAGTTTCAAACTGCGCGTGGGCTATGCCAATTTGTAGAAGGGCGGGTAAGCTTTCATCGTGCAGGAAGTTTTCAAATTGACCCAGTATTTCTTCTAGTTGTTGTGGAGGCGGTGGCACAAAGCTGGCTTCTTTTAAAGTGCAGCCTTGTGGGCCTATCCAGTTCTGGATTTTACGCCATTCACCAGGTTGAGCGTTGCCCCCGCGTACACCACTCAATAATACGTTGTGGATTTCGCGGATCAGGCGGTTAGATAGTGGTAAGTTTTCCAGGCGCTCCAGACCGTAGTTCATTGCTCGTACATAGTTGAGTACTTCATCAACATCGCTTGGGCGCTCGCTATCGAAGATATCGGCCTCTACTTCAAGGATGTCGTTGAGTGAGCTCTGGGTGCCCTCTATCTGGCTAGACAGTACCGCCTCTTTTCGTACATACATAAATATGAAGAGGTCAGGATTGGGTAATGTTCGAATAGAGCCGTCTAAGCGTCCTAGTGCACGATCAGCCCTGGATAATAGCGCTTGCATCTCGCCATCAATTTCCAATGCTGGCTCAGGAGGCAATGGATTGGGGATAAAGGCCTGGTGGCCTCCTGGCTGAACAACAAACTCACCTGAACGGGCTTGGGTCTTCATTATGTTAAAGCCTGCCTTTTAGTCGACCTGGATAGATGTTCTTTATTAAAGGTAGACTTTAACACAGATTGTTTTTGTGTCTATATGTAAGTTGGGCTTTATTAAGAATGGATGGTTATATTGGCCAGGAGACTGTAGCCAGCCCTGAGGTTCTCATCAGGGCGTTAAGGCCCATAAATAAAAAAGCCCTCTGGAAGCAGAGGGCTTTTTTATTTATGGCGCGCCCGACAGGATTCGAACCTGTGACCTTTGCCTCCGGAGGGCAACGCTCTATCCAGCTGAGCCACGGGCGCATAATGCTTTATTTTAAATTAACAGTCATTTATTTGTAACGGATTGCTCGGCTCGTCCCTGAGCCTCGGCCTTACGGCCCAGGGTGATAAAAAGCGATCACCCTGTCCTGGGTTGCTCCGGGCAACCCAGCCGAACCTGTGACCTCACCGACCGAGGGATGCACTCTATCCAGCTGAGCTAAAGGCGCAGTAAACTTTTATTCTAATCCGGTTCTCATTCTATCTAAATGAGGATTGCTCGGCTCGTCCCTGAGCCTCGGCCTGCGGCCCAGGGTGATAGAAAACAATTACCCTGTCCTGGGTTGCTCCCGGCAACCCAGCCGAACCTCTGACCTCACCGACCGAGGGATGTACTCTATCCAGAGCTGAGCCACAGGCGCTAAGGCGGTGGAGTATATCAGAATTCCGGGGTGCTACAACTCGGGAGCCGATGTGAACAAAAGGCACCAGAATGGGGCGGCAGGCCAGGCTGGAGTGCACGCCAGGGGCGTTTCCGCGTAATCAGTGAACCCTTATTATTCCAGCTGCTGCTTGCTAAGTTATTGAAATATCGCTTGTTATTGCGCAAAAGCCGGCTGCCTGCATAAACTGGTCTGCTATCTGCTCGGTGTTTCTACAGCGCAAGTGTGCACTGTGCTTCGGGACGACCCGTTGGTATCGACTCATGGCAGGAGTATTCAGATACGAAGACGCCCTCTGGCCCAATCTTTTAGCAATGCTGTATGTGCTTGCCGCCTATCTGGGCGGTATGGCCATGATGTTGTCAGCATCATTAATGCTCAATTTAGCGGGTGTGCTGCTGTTTGCCCACGGCCTGGTGATTGCCGCCTACCTGGTGCACGAGTGCGCGCATAACAGTCTGTTTCGTAAAAATAAACACCACCGCTGGCTGGGTGAGGTGTTGCTGTGGATTTGTGGTGCCAGCTACAGCGATTACGAGGATATTCGCCACAAGCACGTCAGGCATCACACCGATAGAGCCGATATTGTCTCCTTTGATTACCGTAAACGATTGACTGCCTATCCGGCGCTGCTGAAAAGCATTTATTTGATGAGGTCGCGCCGGGTCTTTGCTGGCATAATAAGGAAGCGCTGGCGATTGAGAGTATTCGTAAATTAAAACAGATCGCCAGGCAAACCGGTGCGCAGATCTGGCCAAATCACGATATTGAATTTTATCGGCAGTGTCATCCCTTTCCCATGCACTATGAATAAGCCATAAAAAAAGAATAGATTACAATGAATTCAAGACTTGCCGTTATTGTGCTGGTATTCAGCTCGATGGGCTGGGGTTTAACCTGGCTACCACTGAAATACCTCACAGAAACAGGCATGAGCAGCCTGCAACTAATACTGATTGCCTTTACCTCGGGTGCGCTGGTGTTCTCGCCCTGGCTGTTTAAACAATACGCCTACTGGAAAACCAGTATTGGCCTGATGCTGATGATTGCGCTGGCCGGCGGAATTGCCAATGCCTCATTCCAGACAGCTATCGCCCACGGTGATGTGATCCGCGTGATGATTCTATTCTACCTGCTGCCGGTATGGAGTGTGCTCGGCGGGCGCATTTTTCTTAAGGAAAAAGTCAGTAAGGTGCGGCTCGTTGCAGTGATGCTGAGTCTGGCCGGTGCAGCGGTGATTCTGGATGTGGTGAATACCAGCTGGCAGGGCATCAGCTGGATTGATGTGCTGGCCATTGTCTCGGGTATGGGGCTGGCAGCAACCAATATTCTCTTCAGGTACACACAGAATATACCTGCAATGAGCAAGGTAGCGGTGATGTTTGCCGGCTGTGCCCTGCTGATTGCAGTGTCCCTGCAATTCACTGGCGAAAGCCAGAGCCTGCCGGGCAATCAGTCGATTATGCTGGCGGCGCTATACGGCGTTGTCTGGCTGGGCCTGATAACCTACGGCACACAGTGGGCGGTGACGCAAATGGAGGCGGGGCGTTCATCCATTATTATCGTAATGGAGCTGGTAGTGGCGGTGGTATCCTCGGCGCTAATTCTGGGCTCGGATCTGGGTGTGAATGAAATAGTAGGCGGCTTGATGGTGCTGAGTGCGGCGATTATAGAAGGTGTGCGCTATGAAGACAGTGAGCAGCAGCGAGAAACCCTGCCCGAGTGAATGAGAAAAATAAATTCCGTGCAATAGACACTGCTTGCTGGATGTACAGTAATGAGCCTGAATGCCTCAAGAAAAACCTCACCGGTGTGAATCATTGTGCATTCTGCCATATAATAGGCGGCTAACAGACACAACGGTTTAGCCGCAACCTATTCCAACCATTATTCAGAGACGTATTCCATGTCAAAATCAAAAATTATCTACACAGATACCGACGAAGCCCCGATGCTGGCCACCTACTCATTGTTGCCCATTATCAAGGCCTATACCGCCGCGGCGGGTGTGGACGTGGAATCGCGGGATATTTCTCTGGCGGGACGCATTATTGCCAACTTCCCGGACAGGCTCAGCGATGAACAGAAAATCGGTGACGCACTGGCCGAGCTGGGTGAGCTGGCCAACCAGCCAGAGGCAAATATTATCAAGCTGCCCAATATCAGCGCCTCGGTGCCGCAGCTGAATGCCGCAATCAAGGAGCTGCAGTCACAGGGCTATGACATACCTGATTATCCAGCGGAGCCAGAAAATGCCGCCGAAGAAGAAATCAAGGCGCGTTATGCCAGGGTGCTGGGCAGCGCAGTGAACCCGGTATTGCGTGAAGGTAACTCCGACCGACGCGTGGCCGGCCCGGTAAAAGAGTACGCCAGGAAAAATCCACACTCCATGGGTGAGTGGTCGGCGGATTCAAAATCACAGGTTGCCAGTATGAGCGAAGGTGACTTTTATGGCAGTGAACAGTCGGTGGTATTGGCTAAGGCAGACAGCCTGAAAATCGAACTGCTGACAGATGATGGCAGCAAGCAGCTGTTAAAAGAAAAAACCGCCGTGCTTGAAGACGAAGTGATTGATGCCGCGGTGATGAATAAAAACAAGCTGTGTGCATTTTATGAAGAACAGGCGCAGCAGGCGAATCAGCAGGGCGTTCTGCTTTCATTGCATCTTAAGGCAACGATGATGAAAGTTTCTGACCCGATTATGTTTGGTCATGCCGTGAATGTATATTACCGCGATGTGTTTGCCAAACACGCAGACACGTTTGCAAAACTCGGCGTCAACACGCGCAATGGCCTGGGTGATGTTTATGCAAAAATAAGTAGCCTGCCGGATGCCGAACGTCAGCAGATAGAAGCGGATTTGCAGGCAGTGTATGAATCACGTCCACCACTGGCGATGGTGGATTCAGACAAGGGCATTACCAACTTACATGTGCCCAGCGATATTATTATTGATGCCTCGATGCCGGCGGCAATTCGCTCTTCAGGCAAAATGTGGGGTGCTGATGGCAAGCTGCATGACACCCGGGCGATGATTCCTGATCGCTGTTATGCCGGCATTTACCAGCAGGTGATTGATTTCTGCAAACAGCATGGTGCATTCGATGTGACCACCATGGGCAGTGTCAGCAATGTGGGCCTGATGGCACAGAAGGCCGAAGAATATGGTTCCCACGATAAAACCTTTGAAGTGCCAGCCAGTGGTAAGGTGCAGGTGAGCGATGCCGCGGGTAATGTATTACTGGAGCACGTGGTCGAAGCCGGTGATATCTGGCGTATGTGCCAGACCAAAGACCTGCCGATACGCGACTGGGTCAAGCTGGCGGTGAACCGCGCCAGGGCCACTGGTCAGCCGGCGATTTTCTGGCTGGATAAAAACCGTGCCCATGACGCCAACCTGATCAAGAAAGTTGAAGCATACCTTAAGGATCATGACACCAGCGGACTGGATATCCAGATTATGGCGCCGGAAGATGCGATTAACGCCACCCTGTTACGGGTTAAGGCTGGAGAAGATACGATTTCGGTTACCGGCAATGTATTGCGTGATTATCTCACCGACCTGTTCCCGATTCTGGAACTGGGTACCAGCGCAAAAATGTTATCGATTGTGCCCTTGCTGGCCGGCGGTGGACTGTTTGAAACCGGTGCCGGTGGTTCGGCCCCCAAGCATGTGCAGCAACTGGTGAATGAAAATCACCTGCGCTGGGATTCACTGGGTGAGTTCCTGGCACTGGCGGTATCGCTGGAAGACCTGGCGCAGAAACAGAAGAACCCTAAGGCGCAGGTATTGGCTGATGCGCTGGACAAGGCCAACTCGATGTTCCTTAACAGCAATAAATCACCGTCACGTAAAGTGGGTGAACTGGATACCCGCGGCAGTCATTTCTACCTGGCACTCTACTGGGCGCAATGCCTGGCAGAACAGAATGACGATGCGGAACTGCAGAAAATCTTTGCACCGATTGCGGAAAAACTTACCGCCAATGAAACAAAAATTGTCGATGAACTGAACTCGGCGCAGGGTGTGAAGGTGGACATTGACGGCTATTACCATCCGGATCATACGCTTGCTGCACAGGTGATGCGCCCCAGTGCCACGCTCAATGCAGTGATTGATGGTTTTTAACTGTTATCAGGACATTTTTAAAAAGAAAACGCAAATGAACGCAAATGAACGCAAATACACGCGAATAAACGTAAGGTTGTAGCAAGGTGGCATCAAGTGATGCGGATTCACCGTTTGTCATGGTGTATGCTTCCATTTTAAAAGCATTTTGCGTAAATCCATTCCGTAGGTTGGGGTAAGGAACGCACCCCAACTTACATACGTTCAGGTGTATTCGTTGGGGTTCCTGCGTCACCCCAACCTACGGTGCTAGGGTGCATTCCTATATTTGCGTATATTTGCGTTCATTTGCGTTTTCTTTTAACGACCCACGACTATCTATCCACCAAGCAATCGATCCAGCGAACGATAACCAATCGCTTCGCTTAAGTGTGACGGTGAAATTTTTTCACTGTCGTCCAGGTCGGCAATGGTGCGTGTCATACGCAAAATACGGTGATAGGCACGGGCAGAGAGCCTGAGTTTTTCCATTGCCTGATCAAGTATTTTTTCGCATCCGCTATCCAGTTGGCAGACCACATCGGTTTCAGCACTGGACAGTTGTGCATTGGCTTTATCACTGCGTTGAAGCTGGCGCTGGTAGGCCTGGTTGACGCGCTGGCGTACCTGTTCACTGCGTTCGCCGGGTTGTTGCTGCGTGGCGTTGAGCAGTGCACGATCCACCGCAGGCACTTCAATGTGAATATCAATTCGGTCCAGCAGCGGTGCGGAAATGCGTGCCCGGTGTTTGCGCTGTTGTTCTACCGTGCAATGACATAAGGCTTTGCCATCACAGTGATAACCCTGCGGGCAGGGATTCATTGCCGCGATTAACTGGAAACTGGCGGGAAATTCTGCCTGACGGGCGGCACGGGAAATGGTAATGCGTCCGGTTTCCAGTGGTTCGCGCAATACATCCAGCGTGTGCCGATCGAACTCGGTCAGCTCATCCAGAAACAGTACGCCATGGTGTGCCAGTGAAATTTCACCCGGCCTGGGGTTGCTGCCACCTGTAAAAACCATATTTATTTGCGACTATATGGTTTTTATAGGAGAATTAAATGCGACTAGTTAAAATGAGCCTCAAAATGGAAGCATCTGGAAAAGCGGTTCGGCGTATTCCTGTCAATGTTAGGAGTCTGACAGGTAGGGTCAATGGACAAGAATTTGAATCCTCTCTAGAGCGAGATCTCCTGTTGCTTGTACATTGGGATTTTGATGTGGACTGGTACCAGGTGCAGCCCCTTAAAATTGAGTATGTGGATGCCAAAGGATCCGCTAGACAGTACACCCCTGACCTGTTTGTGAGTTATCGAGCCGTTAAAGGGGCTAAGGTGCAACGTAAGCCATTACTTTGCGAAGTAAAGTACCGGGATGATATCGCTAAGCAGTGGAAGCTACTAAAACCCAAATTAAAGGCGGCCAGGAAGTATGCTCGTGAACGTGGCTGGGATTTTTCGGTGTTAACAGAACGAGAAATCCGAACCCCATACCTTAAGAATGTCCAGTTCCTATGGTCTTATCGATTTGCCCATTTCCATGAACATCATTATGAGCATCTGCGATTAACACTTGAAGAGCTGGGAGAAAGTGATGTGAATACTTTATTAGAAGTTGCTTATTCATCAAAGGCGCTTAGGGGCGAAGCATTGTGGACATTGTGGTGTATGGTCGCTCGTCGCTGGGTGAAATGTGATTTGAATGAGCTGCTCACGATGCAAACCGTGATGTGGGTGGATTCATGAGTCTCTATTCGTCCCTACGGCTGGTACCGGGCTCAACCGTCCTCCGACAAAATCAGCGGTATAAAATTGTCAAATTGGTCAGCGCAGATGAGGTTATCGCAGAGTCTGAAGATGGCCAGTGGGATAAGTATCATGTGAGTGAGTTTTTGCCTGCCTTGTCTCAGGATCAGGACAATGCGGATATTCTCAAGTTAACAGACAAAGAATGGGCAAGAGCAACGGGGATCTATGAAACAATCAAGCCACTAATTGAGCTTGGAGAGCAGCGTACGCGTGCTGATGTAGTGCGTGTTGCGTCCGAGGTGGGTAAGAACGTGGCCACTCTATATCGATGGTTAAAAGCCTATGAGTCAACAGGTTTAGTCTCGTCTTTAGCGCGGACACAGAGAAGTGATATTGGAAAGACGCGCCTAGTGCCAGACATAGAGGCTATTATAGATGAAACGATCGAAATATATTATTTGACGGAGCAGCGAAGATCGCCGTCTAAGATTGCAGATGAGGTGGAAAAAAGGTGCAAGCAAAAAGGATTGGTTCCGCCTTCCAGGGAGACAGTCAGAAAACGCATCTTTAGCATCAGTGAAGAAGAAAGAATTCGTAAACGAGAAGGTAAAAAGGCTGCAAAAGACAAATTTGAGCCGATAAAGGGTAAATTTCCAGGTGCCGATTTTCCATTAGCCGTGGTACAAATTGACCATACGCCCATGGATGTCATCATCGTTGATGATATTACGCGTGAACCAATCGGTCGGCCGTTTTTAACCATTGCGATTGATGTGTTCAGTAAAATGTGTATGGGTTTCTATATCACAATGGAGCACCCTAGTGCGTTATCTACAGGTATATGTATCGCAAATGCAATTCTAGGAAAAGAAATATATTTAACTCGACTAGGTCTAGATCACTTGTCATGGTCATGCTGGGGTGTGATGAGAACAATCCATACGGATAATGCAAAAGAGTTCAAGGGCACCATGCTAGGTCGCGCTGCAGAGGATTACGGCATGATTGCTGAATTAAGACCGAAGGGATCCCCCCACTATGGGGGGCATGTTGAACGTGCATTCAGGACCTATATGAAAGAAGTACATAATGAACTGCCTGGTACTACATTTTCTAATGTTCAGGAAAAGCAGGATTATGATGCCGAAGGTAGTGCAGTGATGACCATGGATGCATTAGAAAAATGGTTCACGACGTATATTGTGGGTGTATACCACCAGAAAGCTCATAAAGGAAATGACAATCTATCGCCGGTAGCAAAATGGGAACTAGGGATTTTTGGTGATAGCAACGTTATCGGAACGGGCATACCGATACGAGTACCTGATGAAGATAAGTTGCGTTTAGACTTTATGCCGTATATCGAGCGGACGATCCAGGAATATGGAATTCGTTTTGAGGGTATAGAATACTGGTGTGATGCCCTCAGGCATTTAATCCATTCAAAAGAGCCTGGGAAAGCAAATTTAAAACGCAAATATATATGTCGGTATGACCCAAGAGACCTTAGTCATATCTGGTTATTTGATAGTGATAGTGGCCAGTACGTGGATGTACCCTATCGAGACATATCTCGACCCGCCATTAGTTTATGGGAATTAACTGCAGCAAAAAAACACTTGAAATCATTGTCATATGCTTCAGTAAATGAAGAATTAATATTCCAGTCTATTGATGAAATGCGCGAAATTGTCGATAAAGAAGTACAAAAAACGAAATCAGCCAGAAAACAGAAGCAGCGTCGTAAGCAATGGACAAGTTCTCCAAATGTCGTTAAGCCCAAGGCGCAACCAAAATCAGAAGTCAGTAAGAATGTCGATACAAATGATGATTTTGATGACATAGACCCCTTTGAGGGAATACGGGAGTCAGATTAGAGATGAAAGATCGTAAAATATCGGACAAGGCAAAGTCGTTGCTTGATAAGAGTAATGAAGAGCGTATCGTTCATATCGATAAATCGGTCTTCATACCCTATCCCAGAGCGAATGAAATACTAGAAGAAATGGAGGACCTACTACAGCACCCAAAAGTTAATCGTATGCCCAATCTATTGCTATTGGGTCGTTCAAATAATGGTAAGACAGAGGTCTTAAATGAGTTTCTAAAACGGCACCCAGCAGAAAGTCGATCAGACATGGATTACGCCTATGCCCCTGTCATATACATACAAGCCCCACCAGGTCCGTCGGAGCATCTGTTTTTAAATAAGTTTCTCATGCTATTAGGTGTGGTCGTTAAACCGAACGAGGCGCCGGAGAAGAAGCTAATAAGACTGATGGATATTTTAAAGAATGTCCAGTTAAAGGTGCTCATGGTAGATGAGATCAATGCTTTATTGGCAGGAAGTGTAACAAAGCAACGTTTCTTTCTAAATATGCTGAAATATATGAGTAATGAGCTGAAAATAAGTATCGTAGCAGCAGGCACAGCAGAAGCAGAACAAGCAACGCGTAGTGATCCGCAAATTAAAAGCCGATTTCCAGTCAGGAAGTTGCCGCTATGGCAAGAAGGTAAAGCGTTTAGGCAGCTGTTGCATAGTTTTGAGTATGTTCTTCCATTAAAAGAGAGTTCACTTCTATATAAAGGTGAACTGCCTGCAAAGTTATATGGGCTAAGCGGCGGGACGATTGGAGAGTTGGCCAATATTGTTAAAAGCGCTGCAAAACATGCGATTGATACGGGGAGCGAAAGAATAACTATGGATATAATCAAAGAATGTAAGTTTGTTGCAAGAAAGAGTGCAGCGGACGATGAAGTCATCTGATGATGAAAATTTATTTAAGGAAGGTTTGTGGCCCATTCACTTAAAGCTGCAAGACGATGAACTGCTGAGCTCGTGGATTGTGCGTCTTGCACATGCGCATGGATATAAAGTGCAGACCTTTTGTCATATATTGTTTAAAAGTGACATTGGAATTGGGACGCGAGATATTGATGTTATAGTGCCAGAAGTTGTTAAAGAAAAGTTGATTGTTGCTACAGGAACATCTGAAGCTCGTATTAAGCAAGCAACACTTAGTGACTATGAAGGAAGGCTGTCAGAAACAATACAGAAAATTGGAAATCGTGCATGGATATTGTCGCAAGGTCTGCGAGCACGAAAACCTGGGCGCTACGGACTTATGTGTTGTCCAGTGTGCTTGAAACACGATATATTACCTTATTTTAGACGAAAGTGGCGTTTGGCATTTATTACAATGTGTATTAAACATGGTGTACGCTTGATAGACCGTTGCCCTACTTGCCAGTCCGTAATTAGCCCATTTAGATCAGATATGAAAGGACAAGGTGTATATCCTACGAAATTTTTAATAAGGCATTGTTGGCAATGTGGGTATGACCTATCAAGGTCTCTAGTCGAAAAGGTCACTCATAAGAATCATATAAACTTACAAGTAGACATAGAAAATGCTTTGCGAAATGGTTGGATCGAGGTTGCAGGTAATTCGTCGTTATATTCGCATTTATATTTTGAAGGAATAAAGTCGATTATATCTGGGATTGGTAAGGCTGAATCATTAAAAAGACTGAATTCACATGGTGAGTTAGGTGAGTTGGTAAATGCTTCTAAATGGGTTTCAGTAATTGAACATGCAGATATTGCTCAAAGAGTATGTGCAATGAAGATCCTGGCTCAAATGTTAGAGAATTGGCCTGTCACCTTTAAAGACATAGTGAGCGCGTCTGATCTCAGGCATTCAGAGTTAAAAGGATCAAGTCATATATTACCCTATTGGTACGTTAGGGTTCTTAATGAGATAGCTGGAAATGGGAATTCTGTTTTTACTGCGCAAGAAAAAGAATCCGTCATCGATTATGTAATACGAAAAAAGGGAAGTTATAAAGGCAGTGATATTAGGGCAATCACTGGAAAAGACCTTTCACGTTATAGAAAAGAAAAACACAAGAAATGTAGTGTTGATATTTATGATGAGTTTATGGTTGCGATTGATCATATGATAGCAAGCACGATGAATAAAAATGAAAGGTTATGCCTTATAAGAGATAAGATTATGTTTGGGTGTGGCTGGGTGCTCAATTTAACATTACAGGATTTGTCAGATTTTAAGATAGATATAATATGTAAGAAAAAAATGATTAATACCAGATTTGATATTAATGCAAAGGATAAAGAGTCTATAGAAAGTTGGCTTGTATGGTATGCGAGCAAAATAAGACCATTGTTTCTGCCTAAAGAAGAGTGTAATTCATTATTTACATCATTGGTTGGTAAGGGACGTCTAAAACGAAGTGCAATTAGTGCAAGGTTTAGACATATTCTTGATGTTGGAAACTTTCAACACAGTATAGCGTCATATAGAAACTGGTTATCTTAATTGTTATATTGGATAAAGATGTACTAGATCAGATCGCTATGAACCTAGTCATTAAATTGGCATTCTAAATGTCATATTTTGATGCTGTTATGGTGGCCGCTTGTCCGTATTTGGCGGCCAGAGCTTGAAAATATTAGAAAAGGTCTTAAACTGTTATTGTAATAAGTTGGCATAAGTTATTGATTTATAAATTAAATAATGAAAATTGCAATCAATGAAAAAGCGCTACATATTGTGTCTTGTGCCAGTAATGCAACTACATATAGTATATACATGTTGCAATTAAGCTTGAGAGCTTGTTAATAGAAGATAATGTAAGCTGGTTTATTATCTTAGAAGCCTATAAAATCACGGCCCGATATCTTAAGTCTGAAAGCCCTTAATTAAGGGCTTTTGGTGTATATAGGTATAAATGAGAAAGGAAAGAAAGGAGTCAGTAATGGCAGTAGACGAGACATTAATACGTGAATTAGTAGAGAAAGTAGAGAAGCTGGCTTCTTCTGAGGATCATCGTCGCCTGGTTATTGAGTCAAATGCAAAACTAGAGGCATCTAAGCAAGAATTCTACAAAAGGCAACAGCCAACAAAAGAAGATATGCAGCGCAGATTTACGCTGTAGATCGACATCTATACTTCACTCAGTTAAATAAATGGATTCAGCTGTGGAGCGACGAAAAGGAACTGAGAGGCGCATAGCTACCCGCAGATCACCGTCTTCGATCTGCGTATTAAATTATTCAATAGATGCATTAATCAAAATTATTGCGAATACATCTGGTAATGATGAGCTCGATATATCCAATAAGCACCATATTTCTTATTTTGAAACCTACTTGGATAAGATCGAGGCCACTACTTTAGTTGTAGAAAGAGATTATGTAGACCGTGATTACCTAGAAGACTACTCATACTACTATGTAAGATGTTTTACTTCATATGAAAAACGATGTACTCGCATCCACTTTTTTAACAATAATTTCAATGAGAATAGCCTGTTTCAGTGCATTGAAAATACAAGTGATAGCACCTCTTTTTATGAAGAGCTGAAGGATGCCTATTTAGGGTTTATTGTAATCAAGCCATTGCCGTTTAGTGTATTTGGCAGAACATGTCTAAAATCATATCCAGAATATGAGAATGGTAGTAAGCGTTTGTTCCCTGCTTTACGTACGTATACGGCAAACTTGTGTGGAATAGACCTACAGATTGAATCATTAGCGTTTCAGGAACAGGATAAAACAGTATCCGCATGTGCTACCAGTGCGCTATGGACAGTATTTCAAGGCACGAGTCAAAAGTTTCATCATAAGAACTTATCACCAGTAGAAATAACCAAAGCGGCAACTGATCAGTTCCCAGATAATACACGAACCTTTCCTAATAACGGCCTAACATTTGAAATGATTGCACAAGGCATACGCTATGTTGGTTTGGAACCATACACCCAAGAATGCGATGAATATGCATTAAAAGCAAACATATATGCTTACTTGAAAGCAAGAATTCCAATATTTCTAGGCTTTCATCTCTACAAGATAAAAAGCACAAAAGTTAAGCAGCTGAGGGTGGAGCATGATGGTGTTGAGCTGGTGTCTGAAGGGTTGCATGCGGTCGCCGTTACAGGTGTAAATATTAACGGAGAACCCTCAACTGAATATGATAATGGTAGGCTACATATGAGTTCATGTTATATCGATAAGTTATTTGTGCATGATGATCAGGTGGGGCCGTTTGCAAGAATGTCGTGGATAAAAAAGTCGGAAAATAAGTTGGCATGGGGTGCTTATCAAGGGTCTGATTACCAATATTTGGCAGTGCCTATGCTGTTCACTGTTCCACTGCATAATAAAATACGAATACCTTATGAATATATCTACTTTAAAATTGAAAAGCTAAATAAATTCATAGAACTATATAAGTATATTTTCACAGACAGAGTTAAATGGGATATATATCTTTCTTTAAATAATGATTATAAAAGCCGATTATCGAAAGAGAGTGACGTTATAGATAAAAAGATTGTTCTATTAACGCCATTACCGAGACATTTGTGGGTTTGTGAGGTGTATGATAATGCGGATGAAAAGATTCTCGAGCTGATTTTTGATGCGACAGATGTTGAGAATGGCTCATGTTTCATAATGGCAGTAATGTATAATGAAAATACAAAAGCATTGTTAGAGGCGCTAAGTATAAAGGAGGATTTCCTGGAAACAGCTAGAGTTCATGAGGTGAATGATATTATTTCGTGGTTTGGTAAGCCAATTAATTTCATGAATGTATGTCAATTGGATTAAAGTTATTTAATTTGAAGTCTATAGCGTGTTAAAAAAATCACAAACAAGCCTACAATAAAAAGGATGCCGCCAGGAGCAGTGTCTGATATTTCACTTTGAGCCCCTAAAAAACTCGCAGTCCAGCTTGTAGAGCCTGTGACGCCATTGACGAATAATATTACGCCGACAATAACGCATAAGAGTCCAGATACTAGACCTAAAACAGAATATATGAGTTGGTGCTTTGAGAGTTTTTCAGCTTGGGTGGGATGTTTTCCAGCAAAGTCGTTCGATAGCTTTAAGCCAAGTGTCTCCGTGGATCTGTGCTTGGAAGAAGTTCTTCTTTTGGGGTTCAATTGGATGTCCTTTGATATGTCCAGTGAGCTAGTATAATGCGATGCAATCCGCTATGTATAAATATACATAATTTTAAAATGAAATTAAATAAGATAGTGGATTTACGCTTAGAAATAGATTTTTTTGTTAGTGCAGGCTCTCCCTGAGATTAGTATTTGGCAGTAGCAAATTTCTTAAAATGACAAAGACTGAGGATGTAAAGTAGTTTATTTAAGATCCACTAGGGGCAGTGGAAAGAGTGTAGCTTGTTCGCATTGAGCTAGATTAGAATGAATAGTCTTCTGATGTTAGTAAGACGTAGTAAAACTGATTAATAAAATCTTTGATAAAGAGGAAGCGTGAAGACAGGTATATATTCGTGATAAAGGCAGTTGTAATTTTATGGTTTAACTATTAATGAGCTAATGTTATGGATGATAAAAACGTAAAAACTATACATTATATGAAGCTAAGGGTATGTAAGCCAAGGTCAAGGTAAACAATCATGATTATCAAACTGATAAGACATGGTGAGTCTGAAGCGAATACAGGAAACTTAAATCCAAACAAAGTCAAGGATGCAGCAATACCCTTATCACCAAAAGGTAAAAAACAGGCTATAGATGCAGGAAAGAAGCTAGGAAAGTCCTATTTGGACGATGCGCTAATCTACTGTTCGCCATATGAACGAACACGAGAGACGTTACAAGGGATTATAGAAGGTGCGGGAACTGATAAAAATACGATAAAAATATATGAAGATCCGAGACTGCGTGAAATTGATGTGGGGTATGGAGACGCTGATGAGCAAATGATTTTGCGTAAAATACATGGTTGGTTTTATTATCGCTTTGAAGGTGGTGAGTCCCCAGCTGATTGTTATGATCGGACATCCGCATTTTTAGAGAGCATGATGCGACAGATTGAGCGAAGTGGAAAGCAAAAAATACTCATTGTTTGTCACGGAATGACGCTTAGATGTTTTGTGGCGAGGTTTTTGCACTTAACTGTTGAAGAGTTTGAAGATATGGATAATCCGAGTAATTGTGATATTGCCACGATCGGTGAGGTAAACACGATTAAGAAGCAAGTATATGGAAATGGTCGATGGGCAGTAGAGGGTGTCAAGCTCAGGAGTGATGATAGCTAAAGGCTATTAGCAAATTGAAGTGAAAGACCATAAATGCATTTTACTAAGCCCTTGAGATCTATCTACTTTAGTGGTCTGAAAATCATAAATGATACCTACGCCTTGATAATTGATAGCGAACCAGATCATAGAAATTGATAGAGGCTTTGTGGATAAAGGGGCAAGTATGAATGGTTTTGAATTTGAAGGGGAAGCGTGTGGGCTGTGTAAGCGACGAATGATCTCATAACTTCTGTATGGGTCATTGGCTCCGGCGATCTTATAGGCATTATCGGAGTAATGATTGAATGAATAATGAAGTGCATCTAGATTGGCATCAAATGAGCGTCGTTCCCAGCCTGTATAGAATGGAGGTATGCCGATGATAGAACTAATCTTATCAAAATCAAGTTCATCGGTACTGAGTAATCCTGAAAAGCGATGTTTCTCAAAGCCAATTGAAACAACTAGGTGGCTGTTTTTGGTTAGTGAGGTATAAAGAGGCAAAAGATCGATGCCTGAGCCATCATTAGAGAGCTCAAATTGTCGTTGAATAATATCTCCACTTGGCGAATCTGTATAAGAATACTCATTAGGCTCGAAATACAATATATCAAAATCAATACATTGCTGATGAAGTGCGGTCATTAGATATAGAAGTTCAGGAACATCAAGCGAATTAGCATCTAGTAGAATTTTTTTATAATTGAAGTTAATTGAAGAGAAATCAAAAACTCCCGTCGATCTATTCCCGATATAGAGCTTTGTAGTTAGTGAATCGTATGAAGAACAAATTAAGTTATCAGATTGGCCTCTAATGAAGTCTAATATTTGCGTTGATCTGTCATCTGGATTACTTGAGTGACGAACAATAGCTAAATCATACTTATCACCTCGGTGAGCAGATAAAGATATACCAGGAGAATAGCTACATGTTTTCCAGTTAGTTAAAGATAGCATTAGAACAATGTCCCCTGATCATAGCTGCCATGCTTGTACCATTTGTTCTTATACCTGTCACGTAGATTTTCATATTCATCCGAGTCACCAAGGCATATAACACGAAAATCATCTTGAGAGATTTCGAGACGGCGGTTTTTACGATATGTGATACCAAAATTAGGTGAATATATGGGGTTTAGTTGATATTCATATAAGGCGGAACCGTGACGATCTTTATCTTTAGTCGCTGGATACTCGATGAGAACTCGCCAACACTTAGCTATTTCTAATATTCCTAAGATCTCATCTGAGAATTGACCGTAGTCAGATGTTATATAATAGTGATTGACCTCGGGTTCAGAAAGAAAATCGCCTTTATGACAGAGTTTAAAAAGGTCCCCAAAACGTTTGACGATGCGTGAAAGAGTTTGACCCATGGGGCTGAACGTTGTGGTTTCGTCGACAGCGAGTATACTTGCGTTCCGTGCTCCCTCATGCATATTTTGATATGTTAAGCATGGAAAATCATTGATAGTCGTAATTGGGTCAGAAAAATCAGACATTTCACGGAAGGAGTGATAGCACAAATCTAGGAAATGGCGGAAATTATAACTAGAGATAGTGCAGAAACGGTCTGCACCTGAATAAATAGGGATATCAATATATGAGTTATCGAGATTTAACTTAAAAACAGAAGCGTAAAGATATGTATTTATCTTTTCTTTAAAGGCGGGGTCTAAGTTTTTACTGGACAAAAAAGATTTCACCAGTTGTGGAGAAAAAGAACGTTGCTTATAAATACCCCAAGTTGTTAATGCAATATCTGGGTGGTTATCAAGTAAGTATTTAATTGACGCTTCATCTAGTCCGATATTTTTTTTAAGGACATGAGAGATCTTTTTTATTGCAGATTTATTGGAAACGCCTATTGATGCGAGCTCGTAGGATGTGGGCTGTGGCAGAATCCTTTGAATTATACTTTTTACATACTGACGGTAATTTTTGTCCAAACGAGATGATAAGTAGTCAATATCGCCTAGATTTTCTAAGTCTAAGGGCGAGTCATCAAACTCAATGCCTGTGCGTGACAAAGTGAGTAGAAGAATTTCATAGGAAAGAAATTTATAGTCTGAATCGCTCTTCTTGAGTAAGTTGTCAAGTATAATGCTCTTATAATCATCCGTACCCTGGATTTGTTCGTCACCTTCTGTTTGAGTCGTTATTTTAGCATTATGTTTGTGAGCTACATTCCAGCTGATTAATCGGTCAGAATGTTTGCGATAGCTATTAATTATGCGTTGTTGAGAAACAGATAAGTTTTCAAACTCATCAACGAATATCTTGAAGCGACTTTTAGCCAAGATTTGACAATCAGTCTGTAATGCAGGGATTAGGAGCATCGACATTGCACGAGGATCACCAAGAAATACATTATCAGTATTATTGCTATTGACTGATATATGTAAGCTATAGACTTGTTGTTTTATCCATTGAAATAACTTATCGAGTGAATCAAATTCATTGTTAGTGATGTTATGAATTGCTGACCAGAAGTTATTATATAAGTGTAGATTATCTTTTATTTCAGGAAAGTGATACGAGATATTGTCTAAGGCTGATGTGATTTCATAGAGAATTTCAAGAGTTGATAATCCAAGAAAGAATAATCTAGCATTTTGTTCTGATAACCATTCTTTGTTAATCGCGCGACAAAATGCTGTATCCGGCTTCCAGTATAATACAATAGAGCGAAGTGAGTCCTCGGTTACTTTATGGTTTCTCTTGTCAAATTGAGTCCAATGTGAAAAGTAGCGAAGGTACATTGTTTTTCCGCAGCCCCTGCTTCCTTGTAGGGATATAGAGTTATCGATATTGGCAAGGTTATTAGAATTAATGTAATAAGGAATCGCAAAAGAGTTCAAAACACTCAAATGTGAAGATTGAAATTCTGTCCTGGCTGTGGATAGGCGATTTAATATACCTGAAAGATTAGTAGCCATTGACACCTCGTCGTGTAAATAAGTTATGCCATGAAACAGCAGGAGTTAATGACTGATAATAAAGAATGCCCAGGCTTTGATTGGGTACGCCCCATTCGAATGCTACTGATAACCCTGAATTGTCCCAGCCCATCCATGTTGAATGTTTGATGTTATGGGAGAGCCGAATGTCGTTATAGCACTTCTTAGCGTCTTTTATCGTATTAAGTTCATCTAATCCAAATTGATCATTATCGTCGCCTATAAATAAGCCCTCTGAGCTCGCTATCACTTCTAGAGGATGAAAGTAAATGGAAGGATATTGAGCTTTTAATGTACTGAGGCCTGATTCTGTAGCCATTAATGGTGCATAAATCACAACGTTATTATTGAGACATACTTCCAGATCGCTTTGGGTATAAAACTTTTTGAATTGAGCACCAGATCCTACTAAGTCATCAACGAGGACTATAATCTTTCCATTGATGTCTTTTAGGGATTGATTTGCTGGTAAAGATACGAGTTGTTCGCTTAATAGACGTGATGTCAATTGTCTAATTACATGATTACCTGAGTCTCCGTGATCGTTGGGTTTATGTACAGGGTGGATAAGCAAGTGCTTATTTAATTTTGTGGAGTAACTTCGAAGCTGATTAAACCATTCATCAATTGATAAATTATTCAATTCTGGTCTTGCTTCTTGAACAAATTGCTTAAGTTCAGAGGCAAAATATCTATAGTAAGCAGATTCAAGCATTTTATTAGACCTGTAGATCAGGCTATCCAATATCGTTAGAGCGATATAGGTATGCTTGTCATTACTGAAATTGGCAAGCCAGGCCTCTATGCTATCATATGGAATGGGCGCCCATATATTAGATTTGCATAAGAATTGTAGCTTTCGCTTTACTGCATTTTTATAGTTTTCGTAGTGTTTAGGTAGTTTCATTCCCTTAAAGCGGCATACTCTCTAAGCCTGAGTAAGTGATGATCTTGGCGCATGAGCCAGAGGCAATAGATTTGAGCCAGTCTTGTCCCTTATTTGATATTATTCGATTAAAAACTTGTAGTTGTAAATCTTTTGGCACCTTAAGTGTTATTACGCAGTCTGATATAGCAATTTTTCCTTTTTGTAAGTATATCGCTTTTCCAATACATCGGCTACCGACACGGGCGATAAGTATATCGCCTGATGTTGCGTAGTTCTCGTTAATCGTTTTGCACGCAGGAGTATTTTTAATTTTTATAATTTTCTTATGATTTAATACGATGTCACTGCTATGGAAGTGTGGAACGTCTCTATCACGAAGGCTTTTCGCAGTACTCTTGCCGCGTCCAATGGAGTCTTTAACTTCACGAATTGTATTATTTATCGTAGATTGGGAGTGTATCGATACTCCCGCGATAATATGGTCGGAGTTATATATCTTTGTTGTACCTGAAGAAGATGCATCAATGATTGAGATGTTATTTGTTGATCCTCTATTCTTTCGCATAAAAATAACTACGGATTGTACTTCTGTGTTTGTGAATGCACTGGGTGGCAAAATAATGGCCTTGTGTAGAAAATGTCTGTCCACAAGAGTTTTTCGAAGATAAGAATAATTTGAACCTGTCAGAAAAGTGAGAGGGATGATGAATGTAATTTGTGTCCCGGTAGAAAAATCATCTAATGCTCTTGAAAGGAATATTAATTCCTTTCTCAGGTTTAGTGCAGTTGAATCAGGTCTAAGTAAGTTCTGGCTGATGAGTTTGGATTTGATTCCTTTAGTTGTACGAATTGTCCCATATGGTGGGTTTGAGATGACAAAGCTTTTTGAGATAGATCGTTTAAGGCCTAGTGATTCTTTAATACCGGATTTAATTAAGTCAATAGAGAGGAGTCTATCGCAAATTGGGGATAAATCACCATAATGTGTAGTATCCAGCTCAATAGCAGTAGATTTTGCGAATGTGAATTGGCTTGAAATATGCTTTATAAGAGATCCTTTCCCAGCGCCCAAATCATAAATCCGATTAAAATCATAATCTAGATTGTCAGAAATTAGATCAACAACCCATTTAGGGGTTTCATAAAAGGCATAATCGTAGTTGCTAGACTGTGCGTTTGGCATTATAAGCGCTCACTTTCCATACTGAGTAATAATATCAAGATAGCCTTCTATTTTTTTTAAAGCAGAGGGGCTTTTTTTGACCTGGCTCTTTAGTAAATCTGCTGCGGCAGAGTACATGAGGCGGTCGACAGAGCCTTTTAATGCGGATATTTGCTCAACAATATCCTTAAAGTCCCTTTCCTCAGCAATCATTTTCTGAATGCCTTTAAACTGTCCTTCTGCACGATTTAAGCGTGAAGTGATTTCAGTGTGCATTTGTCGTTTAAATTTTGACATATCATATATATACCATACCCCGTATGGTATGTAAATAAATTAGAATAAGTTAGTGAGTAATATTGGTAACTAGATTAAAAGAGAGCTATTTTCATTCAAATGCAAAGAGTATTCAGATAGAAAAAGTAGAGTGAAAATCGAGATATATGAGATCTACAGGAAGAGCTAAATAAAGATGATGAAAATGTGTGTATATGTATGAAATGATAAGTTGATGAGCTATAGGCGCCATTATTTATCCGAATATAGTCATAACAAGATGTCCATTGATCAGTTGTCAGGAGGCAGAAAGCACTACATAGCTGTCATTTAGATATTTCTAATACGTGCTGGATTTAGCCAGTAACTGAATAGTTGTAATTTAATACAAGTAGTTTGCAGCTCCTTGTATAGGTCCTCGTTAAAGTTGTTTGGATGGCAGCCTTTGTTTCTTTGCGAGCTCAGGCTTTCACTTGATGCGTTCCGGTATTGAGAAACCTCGCTGCATTCTGCGCAACAAGAGCAGCCTCCCGGATGCGACATATTCGCTATCTTGCACGCGTGGCGATTATGGCTATACTGTTGCGCCCACTCCACAGTGAATCGAGACGACAATGCCCAAAATCAACGCAAGAATCCAGACTATTTACGAACAGATCGTACTGCGCAACCCTGGCGAGAACGAATTTCACCAGGCGGTGAAAGAGGTCATTGAGACACTCGGGCCAGCGCTGCGCCGACATCCGGAATATGCTGAACACAAGATTATCGAGCGCATTTGCGAGCCAGAGCGGCAGATCATCTTCCGTGTGCCCTGGCAGGATGATCGCGGTGAGGTGCAAATCAATCGTGGCTTCCGCGTTGGTTTCAACAGTGCACTCGGCCCCTACAAGGGTGGACTGCGCTTCCACCCGTCAGTCTATCTCGGCACTATCAAGTTTCTGGGTTTCGCCCAGGTATTCAAGAATGCCATCGCCGGCATGCCGATCGGTGGCGGCAAGGGCGGTTCGGATTTCGACCCCAAGGGGAAATCGGATAATGAGGTGATGCGTTTCTGCCAAAGCTTCATGACCGAGTTGTACCGACATATCGGCGAACAGACCGACGTGCCGGCCGGCGATATCGGAGTGGGTGTACGTGAGATCGGCTATCTGTTCGGTCAGCACAAACGCATCACCAACCGCTACGAGTCTGGCGTACTGACTGGAAAAAGCCCGCAATGGGGTGGTGCCTTGGTACGTCGCGAGTCGACCGGTTATGGCGCTGTATTTTTTGTCGAGGAGATGCTTAAGGCGCGCGGTGATGATCTCGAAGGTAAAACTTGCGTGGTCTCCGGCTCGGGCAACGTCGCCATCTATGCTATTGAGAAGCTGCATGCACTCGGTGCCAAGGTCGTCGCCTGCTCAGACTCCAGTGGCGTGGTCTACCATGCCGACGGTATTGACCTTGGCACCATCAAGCAGATCAAAGAAGTCGAGCGTGGCCGCATCCGTGAGTATGTCGACCGACACGCCGACGCGAAATACATCGAAGGTAGCAACAGTATCTGGGATATTCCCTGCCGGGTGGCGCTGCCCTGTGCGACGCAGAACGAGCTGGAGGAAAAATCCGCGCGTTCCCTGGTTGCCAACGGCTGTATCGCTATAGCCGAGGGCGCCAACATGCCGATTACGCCCGGTGGTGTGAAGGTGTTTCAGGAAGCGGGTATCGCCTACGGTCCGGGTAAAGCCACCAACGCCGGTGGCGTCGCAACATCGGCTCTGGAAATGCAGCAGAACGCCAGCCGCGACGCCTGGTCCTTCGAATACACCGAAGAACGACTGCGTGCAATTATGCGCGGAATTCATCAGGACTGTTACGAGACCGCAGCTGAATACGGCAGTCCAGGCAATTATGTGATCGGCGCTAATATCGCCGGATTCCGTCGAGTCGCCGAGGCCATGCTGGCGTTTGGTGTTATCTGAGCCAGATGATTTCATCGCGTGGACTTAGAGTAATGTGAAACGTTGCTTGACTATGACGATCCCCACGTGGTGGTTGAATCAAAAATCTGTATGTTCAATCCGTTGATGTAACAGGCGTTTCAAAACCGGGTGGTTTGATGGCGAGTACCGAACAATCGATCTGATTTAAGATAGTTTCGGCTGTGTTGCCCATGATGAATCCCGGGACGCCGGTGCGAGCCACCGTTCCCATAACGACAACATCGGTTGAGAGTTGCTTGGCCATTGCGGGGATCTCCTGATGGGCCCAGCCTTTCACTAGGTGTGTTCTGGGGTTGATATATTCGATATCATTTCTATCCAAAGTGCCGAACACTCCGTGCATGAGTGCATCCAGGCTAACCTCGTGCCGACGCTTCACCTGCTCCACATAAGTAGTGATTTCTTTTTCTGGCGTACGGATAAACGCGCTGCGCATAGCGCTTTCACCGATCGCATGCCAGGCAGCCACGATGTGAAGCTCGGCAAAATCGGATAGCGCCAGTGAAGCGGACATTTCAAGAATTTGTTGGTTCAGTGCTTGTCGTGATTTCAGCTCCGCGGGCGGATACGCATCATCTACATCGACCGCCGCCAGGATGCGCCCGTAAGACTTTTCCGTCTGAGGTTTGACTAGCCAGACAGGGCATGGGCACTCACGCAACAAGTTCATATCATCGCTGCCCAACAACCGGTCTAGCCATGTCAGGTTTTCGGGAGCCTTGATAACCAGATCGTGTCCGTCTATTAACACCTGGCGGATAATTTCCAGAAAACAGGTACCATTGAGCACTTTCGTATTGATCGGGATCTGTTCGCGATAAGGATCAATCAACGTTTCCAGTTCCTGCGCGTGACGGGTTTCCATTGCGGACTGAAGATCGGCGGATATAGCACCCCCTTCGCTCATACCGATGCCGGCAGTTATGCGATCAACCACATCGACAACGGTCAGGCTGGCTTGATTATTCTCGGCCAGCGTGACCGCGCGCTCCAGTGCAACTGTACAATCTTTCCTGATGTCCACTACGCAAAGAATAGATTGTATAGATTTGAAAATCGTCATTTAACTTGCTCCATCGATCAGCATCATTTAATAATATTGGGTCTTCCCGAAACCGATAGCAAGAGCCTGAACCCGCACTTGGTGACGATCGAAACCACCAAAGTATCTTCACAATTCTGTTCCTTGGTGTCTATCGGTTTCGACATTAAAGTCAATCTATTTAAAAACCTGATCTCAAGCAACATTAGATTCTGATAACCTTTTCCATCTGGCGACAGAAAGATGAACGCCGCAGCTAAATCTATAAACCAGCTTCTGACTGGGTTCAGGCTCAGCAATAATATTCCGTAGGGCAAAGCTATCAATCATAAGCCCTGGAAGGAACCGGTCTGGAAACGCATGAGCTTTTCTTTGATCTGTATTTCGACGTGGTCGGCCGATTCAGTGGGGAAGAATTCGTCATTATCCTGAAATATGCAGACCTGGCGTTGGCGAGGGGCATCGCGGAACGGACACGCGAAGAGGTTGCGGGCACTCATTTTCATGCGAAGGAATTCAACATCTAGGTAACTATCAGCCTCGGAGTGGTGGTGTTGAGCAAACGTGAACGCATTGAGACATTGCTTGAGCGTGCGGATGCGGCAGTGTATCAAGCGGAGAAGAATAGCCGCAATTGTGTGGCGGTCGCGGAAGATTTTGGGACGGCTCTCAAAGCGCTTCCCGGCGGGTCATCCAGCTCTTGCTAAACTATGACGTATCGAGGAGAATCCGACTGTCTCTATATGCCTCCCAATTGGCGAAATTAACACAATCCACCATGGGGCTGCGCACTTAGCGTCGACGTAGAAAGCGGAAAGCCTAAGGCTGACTCGGACAGCATGGACTCTGGTTGGGTTAGCTGAGCCGGATCGTCAAAAATTAACCAATTTAATGAGAAAATCTGATGAACAAACGGCCGAAAATTATTCTGACCTCACAGGACCTGGATCGTCTGGATGCACTGCTTGAGGGCCTGTCAGAGGATGCTTTTCCAGGCAAGACCGAGCTGCGGGCGGAGCTTGATCGTGCTGACGTCGTCGAGTCACGGGAGGTGCCGCCTGATGTAGTGACTATGAACAGCAAGGTGCGCTTTGTCTTGGAGTCGGGAGAAGAGTTCTGCCTGACACTGGTGTATCCGAAAGATATAGATGGCAGCGCCGAACGTATCTCGATACTTGCACCCGTCGGCAGCGCGTTGTTGGGGCTGTCCGCGGGTGAACACATCGAGTGGCCCCGGCCGGGTGGTGGTAAGTTGGGTGTGCGTATCAAGGAAATCGCGTACCAGCCTGAGCGTGCGGGCGACTTTCATCGCTGAGAAACGATAGATGGTGCCTTATCATGGGATTCGCGGACAACTCGTCGCTCTGGCGGTTGCGGCATTGCTGCTTTGGGGCTTTGTGCAGATTTCCGAGAGAACGATGGATGGAGGTACACACGCGTTCGATACCCGGGTTCTCCTCCTGTTGCGTAATCCGGAGGATCGTTCAGACCCGTTGGGGCCTGCATGGGTGGAAGAGCTTGCGCGCGATGTCACGGCACTGGGCGGCGTGGGTGTTCTGACGTTCGTGGTTTTGGCAGTTTCGGGGTTTCTGTGGCTTCGTGACAAACATCGTTCGACCGTTTTTTTATTATTCACGATAACGACCGGAATTCTACTCAGCCAATGGCTGAAGTCGAGCTTCGATCGTCCTCGGCCCGATCTTGTACCCCATGGTTCACTGGTCTATACCGCCAGTTTTCCGAGTGGTCATTCACTAATGGCCGCCATCGTCTACCTGACTTTGGCCGTGCTGCTTACTCGTACCATTGAGCGCTGGGCAATCAAGGGCTATGTCATGATTCTCGCGATTCTCATCACGATCTGCGTTGGCGTCAGCCGTGTCTATCTTGGAGTTCATTGGCCCACAGACGTGTTGGCCGGGTGGATAGTGGGTGCTTGTTGGGCGCTTCTGTGTGGCATTGTAGCTCGGTGGCTTTCACTGCGCGGCGACATCGAACGGTCAAGCGAATTCGATTGCTGATTCGACTAAGCAAGGCTCTCTTAAGTTTTGTTGAGCAAGCTTAGAATCGGATTTTGCTATCGGTGCGAGAATGGACGGTGCCATATGGTCAGGATGCACGGTGACCATGATGGTTTCGTGATGCTGTTGCTTGGGTGCATACCAATATTGCGCTTCGTTCTATGTGCGGATTTCTGGATATTGATCATTTATAACTAACCCTCGAGTTTTATGGGTTCCAAAGGCAGCGAATGTCTTGACGGCTGCTCCCGGACAGGTAAGATAGTAATAACTTACTATCTTTTCGAATGATCATGAATAAACGCCAGAAGAATCTGTCAGCCGATGAACGCCGGGCTGCCACCGTCGAGGCTGTGGTTGAGCTCGCTGCTGAACAGAACCCGAATGAGATTACGACAACGGCCATCGCAAAACACATGGGTGTAACCCAGGGCGCCTTGTTCAGACATTTTCCGACCAAAGATGCCATTTTGCAGGCGGTGATGGAGTTTGTGGCAAATCGTCTACTTTCCCGTGTTGATAAAGCCGCAGGTGCCGCACCTACACCTGCCGCCGCCATCGAGGCCATCTTTATGACCCACATCGAGTTTGTCGTTGAGAACCCAGGCGTTCCACGCATGTTGTTCGGTGAATTGCAGCACGCGAAGCTGACAGCGCCCAAACGCATGGCGCAGACGCTTATTAGCCGCTATGGCGAGCGTTTGCAGAACATCCTCGAAGAGGGCAAGGCTGCTGGTGAGCTGTCCGCATCCCTTGATACTGGCGCCGCCGCGACCCTGTTTATTGGAACGATCCAGGGACTCGTCATGCAGTCAATGCTGGCAGGTGATGTTGAACTAGTTCGCAAGGATGCGCCGAGAGTTTTTGCAATTTTTCTTCGTGGCATATCGGAGTAAGCAATGAAGACGATTCGTATCCAGGGCCGCTCACTGGCGCTTCTAGCCGTTGTCCTGCCGTTATTGGCGCTGTTCGTTTACGTCGTGCTGCGTTCCGGACCACTGGCGCCGGTGACGGTTACCGTTTCCACCGTGGAAGCGAGATCGATCAGTCCTGGCTTGTTTGGAGTTGGCACAGTGGAGGCGCGCTTCAGCTACCGAATCGGCCCAACCATAGCCGGGCGGGTTAAACGCCTGGACGTGCATGTCGGTGACCGAGTGCATGCCGGCCAGCTGCTTGGAGAGATGGACCCGGTAGATCTGGATGACAGGGTTCGTGCCCAGGAGGCGGCATTGAAACATGCACAGGCAGCATTGCATGAAGCCGAGGCGCGTCAGGCTTATGCACAGAGTCAGGCTAAGCGTTATGAACAACTGCTGATTACCCATACGACAAGCGAAGAGATCGCCGCCACCAAGAAGCAGGATTTGAAGATAGCCAATGCGGCGCTGGTAGCCGCCAGGCAGAATCTTGCACGCGTGCGGGCCGATGGCGCAGCGGTTGTCGCCCAAAGAAATAATCTGCGTTTGGTCTCTCCGGTGGATGGACTGGTGGTGGCACGCGACGCAGAGCCTGGCAGTACGGTTGTAGCTGGTCAATCTGTTGTGGAGGTGATCGATCCTCAGAGCCTGTGGATCCATGTGCGTTTTGATCAGAACAGCGCTACTGGCCTGACTGCGGATCTTCCGGCAAAGATCACCCTGCGTTCACGTAATGGACAGAGCCTGAAAGGCGGGGTATTGCGAGTGGAACCGTTGGCCGACCCTGTGACTGAAGAGATACTTGCCAAGATTGTGTTTGATGATCTGCCTGATCCACTGCCACCCATCGGGGAACTGGCCGAGGTTACCGTTACCTTGCCTGAACTACCTGCCATGCCGGTTGTGTCTAACGCTGTTGTCCGAACAGAGGGTGGGCAGCTTGGTGTCTGGCAGGTCGAGGATGGGGAATTACATTTCGTGTCGGTGAAACTCGGCCAAGGTAATCTTGACGGTCAGGTACAAATTCGCGAGGGTCTCGCAATCGGCGATCACGTGGTGGTCTATAGTGAAAAGGCGTTAAGCAAACGCAGTCGTCTCCACATCGTCGAGCAACTCCCCGAGGCGGCAAAATGATCAGTCTCGCCGGCCGAGATATTCTCAATGCCTGGGGGAAATTTGTTTTTACTGGCATCGGTCTAGGACTTCTGATCGGCGTGACTCTGACCATGGCCGGCGTCTATCGGGGTATGGTGGACGACGGTAAGGCACTACTTGACAACAGCGGTGCGGATCTATGGGTGGTGCAACTGGGTACCCTGGGTCCTTATGCCGAATCGTCCAGTATCAACGACGATGTCTATCGCAGCATTCTCTCCGTTCCGGGCGTGGCGCAGACTGCCAACGTGACCTATCTCACCATGCAGGTGCGTCAGGGCAGGCGGGATGTGCGTTCCATGGTGGTCGGAATTGTTGCAGGCGGGCTCGGAAAGCCGGGATGGCCACCATACCTTGTGGCCGGGCGTCAGATTACTCGCAGCCACTATGAAGCTGTGGCCGATATCGCCACTGGATTCAAGCTTGGTGACCGTATTCAGGTACGCCGAAACCACTACACGGTGGTCGGGCTGACCCGGCGCATGGTCTCCTCCAGTGGTGACCCAATGGTGTTTATTCCACTGAAAGATGCACAGGAGGCGCAATTTCTTAAGGACAATGACGCAGTCCTGAAGCAGCGGCAACGTACCGCTGAGAATCCATCATTCAACCGACCCGGTGTGCCCGGTCTGCTTGATGCTGTGATCGCATCCCAGAGTAAAAACCCCTATGTCAATGCCGTACTGGTAAGGATCCAGCCAGGCTACAGTGCCAATGAGGTCGCTCAGAAAATTCATCGATGGCAGCGGCTGACCGCGTATACCCGCTCGCAAATGGAAGAGATTCTGATCGGCAAGCTGATCGCCACCTCGTCCAAACAGATTGGCATGTTTCTTGTCATCCTGGCCATTGTCAGCGCGGCGATCGTGGCCTTCATCATCTATACGTTGACCATGGACAAGATCCGCGAAATCGCGGTACTGAAACTCATCGGTACACGCAATCGCACCATCGCGGCAATGATCATGCAACAGGCCATCGCCCTGGGGGTGATCGGTTTTGTTGTTGGCAAGATTACTGCCACTTTTGCCGCACCGCTTTTCCCCAAGTACGTTTTGCTCATGCCACTTGATACGGTTGCGGGCTTTTTCGCGATACTCATAATCTGTGTGCTGGCCAGCCTCATCGCCATTCGCATGGCGCTCAAAGTTGATCCGGCAGAAGCGATTGGAGGCTGATGGGATGAGTAAAGGTATCCTGATCGAGGGAGTGAGAAAGCGTTATGGTGCTGGCGACACTGCAGTTGACGCGCTCAAGAATGTGAATATGCATGTCGATCCCGGTGAGGTCGTTGGCCTGATCGGTCCCTCCGGCTCCGGTAAGACCACATTGCTTAAATGCCTGGGGGCGGTGATCGAGCCCTCCGCCGGACGCATGGTGCTTGGAGATCAGGTGATTTATGACGAGGGCTGGAAAATTCACGATCTACGCGCATTACGTAGAGACCGCATTGGTTTCGTGTTCCAGGCACCGTATCTGATTCCATTCCTCGATGTCACCGACAACGTTGCCCTATTACCCATGCTGGCCGGTGTTCCAAACAGCGAGGCACGCAAGCGGGCCAATGAATTGTTGAAGGCACTGGATATCGAACACCGAGCCGGTGCTATGCCGTCACAACTCTCCGGTGGTGAGCAGCAGCGCGTGGCGATTGCTCGTGGCCTCGTTAATCGCCCGCCGGTAATTCTCGCCGACGAGCCAACCGCGCCACTAGATAGCGAGCGAGCACTCACGGTGATAAGGATTCTGAACGACATGGCACAGCGGTTTGAAACCGCAGTCATCGTTGTTACGCATGACGAGAAAATCATTCCAACCTTTAAGCGAATTTACCATATTCGCGACGGTCGTACTCACGAAGAAGCGGGTGAAGGACGTCCGTTTGAATAAACTTTTTTAATCAGAGGGATTATATATGATGAAAATGAATCGCACGGCTTTACACATTCTGTTGGGCATCTGTCTGATGCTGTTCGCCAGTCCTTCAAGCATGGCCCAGAGCGGTGACATGGATCATCAGCATCATCATGATGCACATGGAGCGGCCACACTCAGCCTGGACAATGGAAAAAAATGGGCCACAGATGAGCCCCTGCGTCAGGCGATGCTCGGCATTAACCATGCAGCCATGAGCGCAGTCGGTGCCTTCCATGACAATCGCCTGAGTAAGGCCGAGGGTGAAAAGCTCGCCGCCTACATTCATCAACAGGTGACGTACATGGTGGCCAACTGCAATCTCTCACCTAAAGCGGATGCTGGCCTGCATGTACTGATAGGTGATTTATTACAGGCAGCGGAAACGCTGAAAACCCGTCCTCAGTCTATGGAGGGTTTGCCGCGCATCTTACAGACCCTGAATCGCTATGCGGATTATTTCGACCATCCCGATTGGGTGTTGGATCATCCATGATTATATGAAGTGGTTGTATTTTTCAGGCAACTGTCGTCAATGAAAATTTTGTTCACAATACAGGTCGATATGGTTCCACCATGTAGGTCAAGGTCGACCAGTTTATATACAATTGCTCAGCTACCGATGAGCCCTGGAGTAGTACACGGGCTGGTGCCGACTCGACACTTCCATATTGAATATCAAGGCGGCCAGTCTTTTGACCTGATTTCTGGGATGACAGGGAGAGATTTACGTTTATACAGTGTTTTATGAGTGTATGAGTGTGGCGTATTGCTCAAGCCAGAGAAGATGATTGTGGTGTTTTCTATCCTTATGGTTATGTTCCATGCTTAACCATTCATCAAGGTACTGGTTCTTGCTATTCATAGTAGGAGAGCCGCAAACAAGAAGATCAACACTGACAAAAACTAGGTCGAAGCCTTTTGCCTGTTATGAAAAAAGCTTTTCTGCAATAGCAGTTAATTACGAAACGAAAAAAGCACCACTAACTAGTCGCGTCACACTAAGTGCAGGAAATTTAATGACTTGTCACCTTGGTGTTCTTGCGGGCACATTTCCAATTGAGCCTAAACGGTGGGCGCTTTAATACGTAAATCACCTATTAATAGCATAAACGCGGACAGAAAAATATCGCAGGCTATTTTGCGCGTAGAACGTCTGCTTCCTGTAAAAATTAAAGCCACTTGACCGTCTGTATCAGGCTGGCAGCTACCTTGCAATGAATATATGATAAGAGGGCGTTTGTAGGATAACGATCACTGCTTGATTACTATAGTAATTAAGATGTTTAGTTCTCTAGAGTAGAGGTTGACAACTTTCACTTAAGAATTAGAGTCTCTTTGTATTTAAGTTGTTTCTGATATATGGGAATAATCAAGTGATATATGTTATAAAGATAAATATGCCTCATAATAGCGGATGATATTTTAAGTGATTTTTTAGAGTAAAATTGCCAGTTATGTAAGAATATCGGATATAAGTCTTAACTTTGCGCTTACTGGGTATGATCAGAAGTGGCCAAGTGCATTGCTATTTTGTCCAATATTCGAGAAGCCATTTCATCGACTGATTGTAAGCCTTGACCATGTTTAATCGTATCTTTTGTAAATTCAATCAATTTTTCCGCTTTAGGCCAAGTTTCTCTTATGATTGTGTCATGGATGACTTCATGAAAATCTTCTTCAATACATTGAAAAAAACCAGGTTTAAAAATCAATAACACGGGTGAGTTATTGAGATATGGGTTGTTTTTTTTGTTATTGGATAAATTTTTTCGTCGTTCACATTCAAATAAATAAAGGTAAAGCGAATCCATCTTAAGCTGAGCGCAAATAAACCGCTTGTTGATCAATTTATCTGAATCCATGAATGAAAAACTACGCATGGTACGTTTTCTAACCCTACAAGGTATGACTGGGAAATATGAATAATAGATATCAGTCTGAGTTTCAGATTGATATCCATCACCTATGGTCAGTGTTGTTATTTCCCATGTAGGATTGATTATCTTGATGGCATTTAAAATATCAATGAATGTATCCAGATCTGGAGATATGGCTGAAGCTTTAAATTTTTTAGCCTTAATTTTTTGCTGATTAGACCTTCCAGTGTCTGTTGGTGCGCCAGTGCTTGCGTTAAAGTGTTCGAGCAAATCCTTTGGTACCTTTCCTTTTGATGAAATATATTTAGAATTTCGCCTTTTATGATAGGTCTCGGTTACATGCTTGGATGCTGTGAATGTGCGGTCGCCAAGTTGAGCGTATAGGTTTTGAGCGCGTGAGTTAGGTGGCTGGTTCATGACCGATTTTTCACCGTCGCCGTGATCAGTGCCAGGATGGTTGTTTATGTCTTTTTTAGGTTTAGGTGGAAAATGGAAAGGAAGGCCATCTGGGTCAGGGTTTTCAGGTGAAATATGATCTGAATAACTCAAATGATTAAAAGGGAAAGGCGCAGAACATTCTTTGATTCTACTGGTTAAAAAAGCATAGTTACCCTCTCCCTGCAATTTGATGCGTCTCCCTTGCAATACCAGGCGTGTTTTATCCGCAAATGGAAAGTGGGTGCGTGGGTATCCGTAATTGCCGTATATGTTATTGATGCGATCTGCATCAATTTGGTTTTTAACGCGTTGAGCACCCTTCATTGCTATGCCGTCGATAGAAAATAATATCCGGCCTAATGTTAGCGCATCAGTTTTTGTATAGCCGTGTCGATACACAAAACGATGCGTGTCCTCTTCAGCTATATAACGGGGTGATTCATCTAAATCGCTAATGACGTCAATAGATAATCGGTCCGGTGCAAATGCTCCATTTATAATGTTTTTGAATGAGTGGTGGCTATGTGTATAGTAGAAGCGAATAAGCTCCATCTCATTTATCAGTAGCTCGAAGGGTTGTGGATGATTATGAATATGGCCTTTCCATTTTGGATGATCAGTTTTAATAAGTTGGCCTTTGAGCCGCTTGAAGCAAGTGTGTTTGGCTGGCTGGTAATTTTTCCAAGAGAGAATTTTTGAGTTAGGATGTATAGGTAGATCAGCAAATGTTGTTTCTTCTATTAAATTTGCATTTCCTGTATCAATATCGTAGGTTATAGTTTCCAGGGAAGGCCACGTTTTGATTTCAGCTAACTTGCCAGCATGGAAACATTGACCAGTGTATGTGTGAACCATGTAGCCAGTAGAGATACCAGCTCTAAACTGACTATTCTTATCTCTCAGGTAGCCTGAATGTTGTAATTCATTTGGTATAAGTGGAGTAAAATAACATTCTATGAGTGGGTTGTCTGATTCGTCTTGATTTGGTGCTATCCCGCCAATATGATCTAAAACAATTAGATTTTCCGTATGGCTGATATTTTCAAATGGTTTGAGTGTGTCTTCTACCATGCTAAATTAAGAAATATGTGCTGTAGTTATTTTATTATTGGGTTAGTAGTTTGATTGGGTGAAAGTTATAGTGTAATAGGAATATACGTCATAAGTAAAAAGTCGTGTCTGTCTATATTTCTGATTTGGCGTCATGACCTTTAACGTCATAGATCCCTTTCTCTATTATACAGAAATTGAGTATATAACCAATGGGCGATCGAGAAGTTACATTGGCATTTGATTCAATGTAATTTGTTTTAATTTATATTTAATGAAGGCATGTCAGATAACCGTATGGTGGGATTTAATCCTATATTGAACAGTAGCGTTGATATGATTGATTTGTCGAAGCTATTAAATTCACTTAATTGAGACAATGGTTAAATTAAAGAAAAATATGTATATTTTAGAGCTTTACAATTGTATAAGAATAATAAGCATAAAAAATATTAAAAATATTTAATAGGTAATAGATATGAGGCAAGATGAGAAGTAATGGTATATATCAATAAAGTAATATTTGGCTATTTTGTTGACAAGAAATTACAGTAAGTTGTCGGTTACCAGAAAAAATAAAGATAGGGAAATCATATGAGATCAATATTTATATGCTTTGTTGCTCTACTTCAAGGCTGTGTAGCGTTTCAGGTATTTTCAACAATTGCCAGATTTGAGGCACTATAATGATAGCAGTAGGGTCGCCGGTTGGAATGACAAGGTATAAAGTGCGAGCAGAGTTTTTTCATAACGATGTGCAATTGTACCAATCCCATTGCCTATTAGATATATTAAAGGAAATTTATTAATTTATCCTGTAGATAGATATGAAATTGGGAAAAATTTATGCATGTAGATGCAAGATAAAAACTATACGTTTGATCGTGCCTCTAACGAGGCAATCAAAGCGTTCTCTAACTATAGGGATAGGCAGATAAAATATCTATCGCGCAATGAATATATTTAAATAGCTAGCCATTCAGAGATAAGCCATATTTATTTGATTTGACGGTTGAAACGTTGTTGCTAGCCCCAAGTGAGTAGCGTGACAGTCTGCTTTTCGCTTTATCATAGTACGGTTGCCATATATTGTGATGTTAGTTTGAGAGGGTAAAAATGGAAGTTGATAATTGTTTGGTCCCAATTTTTATTGAAACTGAAGTGCCTGTGCAAGTAAAGCAGGTTGGGACTGGCGTATTTCTAGACTTTCAATGCACCCCCTTTCTGCTTACTTCGGCTCACGTTACAGATCAGCTTCAATATGGTAATTTACTCGTTCCTACCATCAATGGTTTATCTCGGATTGAAGGCTATTATGCCCATATTGACTTGCCTCACGAAATGACCAGATCTAAAGATAGTGTCGATATGGCCTACTTTCGTCTGTCAACTGATTTTGCACGAAGTTTATGTGCTAATTTTTATCCATTAATAGATAAAGCAGAGCTGATCACTTCTTCTCTGGATTTGAGAATGCTTTCAGTGGTGGGTTATCCGGCCAGCAAAGGAAAACGGAAAGCGCAAAAACTTACCTCGCAAATGGCTTATTACCGAGGAGTCGCCGCTGATAAGGAAGTCTATGATAAACACGGCTTTTACCATCATGAGAATATCATGATTCACTTTCACAATAAAAATGCTTTTGATCCTGAGGACGGAAAATCAATGAATCCGCCAAGCCCGCGAGGTGTTAGTGGCGGTGCAATATTTTCGTGGCCACGAAACAACGAATTTTCCCAGGATTGGAGTAAGCCTAAATTAGTTGGTATTCTGCACAGTTATAAAGCCAAAGAAGGCTTGTTCATAGGCACCACCCTATTACCATATATTGCTGCTATTCAGTTGGGTAGCATGAAAGATTTTGATGGAGTTATATAAGAAAACAAGGAGTTTTCGTCAAACTGGTGCGATAAATTGTAGTACCCCACTCTGTCGTTAAGTGAAATGAGACCTAATCTCTATATATTTTGTATTGGCTTAAGAATGACTTGGATAGTGAATTGATGGATGCGTAGCTTTTTTTTAAAAATGTTCGGAAAACTAAAGGGTTCTGATTCCCATTGTTCCAGAGAATTGACGTATGATTCCGACGCGCCTAATAGAAAATCCGGTAGATGGGAGCCACCGAAGGAGCTAGATTGGTCCCAGGCAAAGTATGTCCCGCTGCCACCATCACCTCCTACCTATGAGTTAGATGGTCGTGACGAGCTTATCCGAGAGTACAAATCCCCTTCGATTGGCCCTGTGTTTCAGGCTGATTTTAAGAAGCAATACACCAAAGTGGTGAAGCTTTCCGACGAACTATCTCAAGAACAGCGCCAAGGACGAGCTGGTGAAGTTATAGCTAAAGCATACTCCAAGCTGATTATGCGGCGAATCAAATCCGGGCAGCTAGCGGCAGCAGCAAAGCAATCTGTTGAAATGTTCGAGCGAGTCCCTGAGCATGTCAAGGACGTTGACCGCCGTCGCTTTAATCGTATCTTGAAGGAGATAGAGAAGTCAGGGAAGAAGCATGGTTACGCACTGCTGGATGTCTCCGCTCCCGCCTCGTTGCCGCTGTTTGAAGTGTCGAAAGATGCCCCTTGGACGCTTGTAGGTGAGCGAAAGCTTAATGGTGATGAGCGCCCAGATCCTGCATTCAGCATTGCTTCCATCGATGCAAGTGGGACTTGGTTAATCGACCGTTCTGGAACCAGTGCGGGTCGATCTGAGGTAAAGAGCGTACTACGTAGAATAGATCGATATGGATGCCTTGTTGGTGAATTAACACTGCTCCATGATGTCTATCGAATCGGAGTCGGCCCCGTCAGTTCCTGTATAGCGATCATGGATTCCAAGGGGCTGCTCAACATCTACGACGAGATGCTGAACATTCTAGTCGAGTCAAATCTGCGAGAGGACTCCCATGTGATTGAGCACTTTCGTACCATCGATACGAATTACTGGGGTGAGTTCAAGTCTCAGGTGCGTGCAGTTGATGTTGATCCAGAGGGGGATCGATATATTTTCACGTTAGCAGACGAGGCTTGGTGCTGTACAGCATCGGGAAGTGCAGTCTGGGGTGTCGTGATGCCACTGAAGGAAGGTTGGAAGCGTGTAGTGGGGCGCAGCGAACGCTTCGGGGTGGCTCATGAGGTTGAGGAAGCACTACGTTTTTTCGATTTGTCTCTACCTGTCGATCCAACGGACATCAAGCGAAAGTACCGCAAGTTGGCACAGGTCTACCACCCAGACCGTAATGCTAGCGATCCAGCTGCTACTGAGAAAATGAAAGCCTTGAATATTGCGTTCGAAATTTTGACCGGTGTCGATCCAAGCACGCTCGGATATGAAGAGTCTGATGTTACTTATTTTGCCCGAACAGGTCCCGACTACGTTATGAATATGGAAGGCTTTCAGCTCGAGGTCACCATGACCGGTGGAGTACCTCAAGATTGGGTGTACGCAGCGAGTTTTGCAGCTGTCGGTGGAGGGGCCTATCTAGCTACTTACTCGGGTAAGGTCATCCTAGTTTCACGAGAGGGACAGCCTGAGGTAGTTTACGACATCGGGACCTGTCCGAACGAAATCATTAACGTTGGTCGGTATACCTACATTCTCACACCAACCCGACTGTACATCATAGAAGATAGTATGAAGCTTGCTGCGTTTCTCGACGTCTTCCAGCAGGGGCGGCTACTGGTAACGCAAGCCGGATTTGGGTTGCTCACAGAAAAACAACTCCAGTGGTTTACACATGCAGGTGCAAAAGCCGGTGAATTGACGGCAAGAGATCCTATACGTGCAATTTATACAACCAATTGTGGAGTGATTGTTCAAACTCGGCAGCATGAAGTCGAAATTCAAGGGCTTTTGATGTGAAACGCATCATGCCAAAATCAATGGGCGCAACACTGATGAGCTAACAACAACGTCAATGCGGAAGTTTCCGTCGTCGCTACAAAGTCCGCCGGTTACTTTGGTGTTGAACGCCTGCTTCTTGAGGGATTGGTTCACATAGTTTTCCGCTCTAAGGTGAAAGTGGCCTGTTTATGTTTCCAAATAACCATAAACTACCCAAAATGACCAACTTATTATTTCGTGCGCCTGACATATCTTTGGAACTTGCTGACAGCCCAATGGCATTATATCGTTGCAGCGATCTCACCGGGTTGTCGTTCAACCACAACCGTTCGGTTACCGATTTCACCGGAGTATGTGAGATAATAGTGTGTCTGTGGATCCATTATAACAACGGGCGTGAAAATCACCGAAACACCGCCCTCGCAATGCGCGGAGAGCGTCGTTAAGCTGGGGGTGTCCTTCATGCTGCAGACGAGCGCCTACAGGCTGGGTAAAACGGTAGGACTCAGGGCCGATCAAGCCAGGGTGTGTCGTTACTTACGGTCGCATACTCAGGAACAATGCATCGCAATGCAGCGCATACACCTTGTGCTCTCCTACCACAGAGTCATCCGGTTTGGCAAAGTTAAAGTTCTCGGCGTATGTCAGGCTATCAAGTCATCGTGCCCAATGGATCGCGGGGGTGAGGTATACGCAATCGGTGTACACTGTCGAGAAAGGGGTGGGCAGCAACACTCTCATCGGGATCATCGGTTAAATCATCTAACAGATCGACGCTCTCGCGAAGCTTTTTATGTTGTGTATAAAGCGATCACTAAATGCCTGGGTCCACAGATCCTCAAAGACGCCGTCCACTTACTCTCCTTGCGCCTTGTCGAGATAGGTGCGGAGCATGTTCAGTCCTACGATACCGTGTGACTTGACCAGTTCGATCGGCGTCGCACCACCAAAGTCCTTCACGCGGGCGGTCATCCAGCCATACACCAGGTTCTTATTGTGTGGAAAAATAAGCCGTAAGTGCGCATGAATATCAAGCAGATAGACTACCCGATCCAGCAAGTCTCGGGTATTGGATATAGGTTTTCCTTCCCGGTACCGGGCCAATGTCGCACGGCTTTTCTCGTTCAGGCCCAGTATGGCAAGCTGATCCATGGTCGATAATTTCCAGTGATCAAACAGGCGCGTCACCATCTTGGCGTAACCTGCCCGAGTCTGGATATCGCGTGATATAACAGTGTGGCGCTCGCTTTGAATGTTCATCGAGTGCCTCTTATATGTTAATGCTACTATAGTGTAACAGTAACATATATGAGTACAAGTGGCTTAACACTACACGGTACCTACAAGATAATTCTCCCTGCATATCAGAATGTTGCGAAAATCTGAGCTGAGCCAGTATTATCATAAGTATTTGAAAATACTGATAATAGGGTATATGTTAATCCTTGAGCACCAATAACGGAGACCGTTTACCATTTTTTGCTATTTCAATAACAACATAAGATTAACCTAATTGATTGATTTAGCAGATGAAAAGACAATACATCGGTAAATTTCCTGATTCAGATAACAGGAAAAAGGTCCATTAAACAGACGTTTGATTACTATATGGGCATATCATGAGAACAAATAAATACAAAGAAATAATAACGAGTGCTCTAATAATATTTTCAACATCCATAAATGCAAATACCCAAACGACAATTAATAAAAACTGGGTACTAGAATCCACCGTTGATCCAATGAATGACCAATATTCATTGGTAGCTTATACAATCTCAAAAAAACGCTCTGAAAGAATGGTGGTCCGCTGCACGAGCAAGGAAACAATCGATATTTATATTAATTGGGGCACATATATTACAAAAAGTGACACACACGATCTCGAATTACGCTTCGACAAACACGAATCCAATCATTACTTAACCAATCCTTCAAATGATGGAAAGTCTCAATTCATAAATCAATGGTTTAATAGTTATTCGAGCTTAGTCGAAAAATTAAAAAGTAGTTATGTTTTAATGGCTAAAGTAATTCCATATGGGGGGAATGCTTTATATGCTAATTTCTCTTTAGCTGGTGCATCAGAATCTATAAATTCTGTTATAAATAAATGTGGAAGGTTGCCCGTACAAAAACATGACTATTGGCGGTACAAAAGCTAACAATTATACAAATCCGAAAAACGCACTCATGAATTGCTGCTTAGAAATAGCACTATCAAAAACCACATCAACATATCCAGTTACTCGGTTTTCGGCTAGTTATGATGATTCAATGCGAGGAAAGGCACAAATATATGGAGCTATTGTTTTTTATTTTTATTTTAATAATTATTTTTATAGGTTGGAAATTTTTTGAGAAAATAAGTAGCGTCACCCCATCAGTTGACAATAATATAACAACAAAATCTAATGACGATTTTAAAAGTTGGTTAAATGTATTTAAAAACAAAAGATCGAATATGAAAGAATTCGATTTATTTGGAACAAAAGCAGCAATAGTATGGAGCGATGGAGATGAGGAGGTTGTTATAATATGTATTACCGCATTCCAAAAGCAGAAGCCAATAACAAACAAATGGGATTATTTTGAATTTAATGTAGAAGAAAAATACTGGTCAGGAGCTGCTCCAAAAGGTTCGTCTGCACGTATACGCGAAGAACTAAAATGCTTGAAACTAATTTAGTAGAAGCATATAACAGGGTGATCAATTTGACCTTTAGCACGTCCTGTGTTTTGTGGTTTGCATCGCTTACATTGACACCAAATACGTGCCGAATTACGGTCAATTTACCTGGTCGTTGGGCTGTTTGTAGTACGGAGAGTTTATGAGCTTAATTGTATGTACCTGGACTACGAAGCTACTCGAAGGGCGCTTATCGGTCTGGCCAGATGGCTGCCGTGATCTGATAGCGATTGTTCCGAAAGGCAGTTCTTCCACCATTGTTTGCAGTGGTTTGGATTCAGCCCCCCGGCAAGTGGTCTGTGATGACGACACTCTCTTCGTTGGAGTTCGGTTGGCGGCAGGGGTAACTTTTCCGTGGGAGAGGAAAAATCCGTGCTCAAAGCTCGATGATCAGATTTTTTCACAAAATACATTCCCTGATTGCCTAGGATGGGACTTTGAAAGTGGTTGCGATGAAGCGCTTGATAAACTGGTTGGTGTGGTCAATGACTTTGCGAATCCAGCACCTTCTTGGGTGTCGGAATGTATTGAGGAATTGAGACGGGGAAAAATGCTGCATGCTATACCATTGAGTGAGCGCAGCATAAGGAGAAAGATTGCAGACACTACCGGGGCCCCGCCAAGGTACTGGAAGTCCTTGGCACGAGTTCGACAAGCTGCATTGGAGGCCGCGCGGTCTGAAGCGCCGTTTGTTGAGATCGCCGCAGATCATGGATTTTCTGATCAAGCGCATATGAGTCGTGAAATTCGGTGTTGGTTTGGAGTCACGCCGATGATGCTGCGAAACAATCGGGAGCAGGTTATTGAGCGGCTGTCTGCGCCCGATGTGTTCCAGAGTGCTTAGTCTTCATTAATAATGTATTTTTTGAACTCGGCGCTGGGTGCAATGGGATGGTAGCAATACACTATGATGCCGGAGGGATCAAGCAAGCCGAACCCTCTGTCTCCCCATGGATGATCTTCCAGAGAGATCGTTGGCGTGAGGCCTGCTTGGGTTAGCTGGGAATGAAGCTCATCTGCATCCTCCACGAGCAGGTTAAGAAATGCACCGCCAGAGAACGGTTGCATTCCCTCTTGTGGGCTCATCAGGCAGATTTCTGGCTCCTGATAGGGAGTGGTTAACCTAAGTACTACGTACCAACCGCAGTCGAAAATGGGGCGAGCATTGAAGTGAGTTTCATAGAATTTTCGCGTATCCGGCAGGCTTTGTGTGACGACGGTCATGCTCGCAGATTTTATGGACATAAGTTCTTCCTGTATATGTGTTGTGGTACGGGATAGTGCCATATGTAGAAACTTAACGCTGTAGCCAGAGTGTTGTCTTGAAAAAATCGGCCAAAGTTGAGGAGATAATGCCTAATGCAAAGGGATAACGTGTATCGGCTTTCACCGGTGCTTCAAAGCCACCGGTTATGCTGAATGTCCACTTACTGAGCGATTCCATGCTCTCTGACAGGCTGCTATAGGCTGATATCGGCCGATTGTTGTTTTGAAATGATCATAATTTGACTAAAATGGCTAATTTTTGCCTGAGTTCACAAATGATAGTTAATGATAGGACGCTGGTGGGACATCGAGTGCGTATTTTATTTAAATTTGTCCATGGCGCGTCCGAATCCGCGTTAACTTTGCTACTTTATGCTTGTAGTTGTTGATAGCAGATAGTACTTTAATATGGATTAAATAAGCATAAAAATGAAAATAATAAGGAAATTGGGATAATGGACAGACACACATTCTTTTTAGCAACAGCTCTAGTTGCTGCTCTCTCAATACCATCAATAGCTAACTCTGCATTAGTAGGCCGTTTGGCTGACAGTAATGGTAACTATCAAGCTTATTATGATACTGAAACAGATCTGACTTGGTTAGCTGATGTTAATTACGCGATGACCTCTGGTTATGACCCTAATGGTCGCATGAACTGGTCTGAGGCAAATACGTGGGCTAGCAATCTAACTATTGAAGGTGTGCAAGGTTGGCGATTACCGACCACTTTACAACCTGATCCTAGCTGTAGCTACCAAGGTGGGAGTATATCATTTGATTGGAACTGTAGTGGTAGTGAAATGGGAAATATGTTTCATAATACCTTAGGTGGAACATCAACTATTTCTTTATCTGATACTCATAATTTAAATTACAACTTATTCACAAATATACAAACAAATGGCTTCTGGTACTGGTCAAGTACTGCAACACCTTTTGTTAATAACTCTTGGGGATTTGATTTTTCTTTTGGAGGCTATCAAGGATATTTGTCTAATGATTCAGAAAACTATGCCTGGGCCGTCTATGAGGGAGATGTCAGTGACGTGCCAGTGCCTGCTACCATTTGGTTATTCGGTTCAGGCCTAATTAGTTTGGCAGGATTCGTAAGACGTAAAGCTTAAGTAGTATTATATGGTTTTGTTAATCCATACTTATTTAAAATATATCAAGAGGGTCAGCACAATGAGAAAAGTAGTCGTTTTAACTGTTTTTACTTTGCTGTTTACTTCAAATTCTTTTTCAAAAGATGTTTACGTTGATGGCTATTATCGCAGTGATGGTGCCTATGTCCGTCCTCATGTTCGATCCTCACCTAACAGTAGTAGAAGTGATAACTATGGCCCATCTCGCAATGATTCGCAACTAATGAACCCTCGGAGTCGTGATAATGATCGTGATGGCACGCTAAACTATCTAGATTACGATGATGATAATGATGGTATTGCTGATCAGTACGATAGTTATCAATATAATCGTTAGTATAGAGGTACAGACAGTTCCTAGTGTCAATAGCATTATAGTTATTTTGTCCAGGCCTTGTTGGTTTTATAGGGTCTCGTAATATATAGAAAATAAACAACTAACTTCAAGGATGAAAGCATGCTCGTACTAAATAGAAAAGAGAAGGAATCATTTCTTATTTACCCTTATGAAGATTTAGATCCAAATATGACTATTGGTGAGTTGTTCAAGGACGGGGCAATTGAGATCTACCTGAACGATATAAACAAGAGCCAGGTTAAGCTAGCTGTAACAGCTCCCAAGGAGCTATATATAGTTAGAGCCGAATTAGTAGACATATAACAAGAATATTCCTATTCCTCTTGCTCATCTCAACAGCAACCTGGTCAAGTGCTAAAGAGTATGTCTCAGTCACCGTATATAAAGTCACCTGCATATATGATGCTGGTGCTTTTAGGGTAAATATTGATGGCTACCCTCCTATAGCTGGAGAACGTATCTCTATACGGAGTTATAGGGATAGATGGGTCTGAACTAAGGTGTGAGTGTGCGAGTGAGAAGCTGCTTGCAAGAAGGGCAAAATAATAGACTGTAAATGCCCTTAGAGGGGTTAAAGTAGTTGAGCTAATGGATTATCAGCGAAGAAAGTATTTCAGGATACTAGCTCACGTATATGTAGAAGGCAGGGGTCTTGCTCAGGAGTTGATTAAGGCTGGTCAATGCTAGGGCATATGATGGTGGTAATCGAATCGATTGGTGTAAGTGATTCGCGTCAACGTCTATAAGTAGATACTTATGTATTGTCACTAATTAGTCAGAGGCAGTCATGTCAGGTAGCAATAATTTTGAGCCGTTATAAGCCCATGGCACCTCTGGCTGGGTTCAGAATGCGAGGTAAATAACAATGCAGAGCCGACGTTAAGTTCTTTCTAAAATATGCATTAAAACTAAACCAGAAGAGATCGTTGAGTTTTTACTTTATCCCAAATGCATTTATTTTACATCTGGCGTGTCCGCATACCATATTCTTAAATAAATCCGGCAGGGTTATCAGTGGAACAAAATTACGATGTCAATTTGTCACATGACATCACGAGCGCATCTGCATGTTTTCTAACGTGATTATATTTTTGTTAGAACTTTAACCATTAAGGAACGACTAAATAATTACAGATTTCGCTTTCAGGAGCTAACCTTTACGGTGCATGTGACTTTACTTTGGAATAGCCAAAATCAAGTACGTCATTTATTTCCATCTAGAAGCCCCCCCCTGCGATTTAACCTGGCATTTTATTGAATATGAGTGCTGCCATTAACGACTCAAGCGAATAAATATCTATGTTGCTGCAATTGCATATAGCATAGCATGCACTATGGGTGTAACAGCTTAATTAAAGAACCTCTTTGCCGACTGGATAGCTATTTAACCACTCATTGTCTTTGTCAGTTAGTGATAGTGACTCTGCAGGACTATTTTCCAGGAGTTTATCTAGTGTGTAGTCCGGTGTTAGACTCTTAAGAATAATGGTGTCTTCACACACTTCGATACTCATTTTACTCCCGAAATGAATACCAGCACGCTCTAAAGTTTCTGACGGAATAATTACTCCGACAGGGTTGTTCCATTTTCGTAATTTGGTGATCATGGCGGCTTTCCTCAATACTCACATATCTAGATCGATTATATGCAATAGCGCGGAATATGCATTGAGTATCTGATCTATAAAAAATAAGAATAGGTTCAATGCAACAAGCTATCAAAACTTGTCATTTAAAGATCGAGGGTACGCTATAGCATAAAGGTTATCATTATCGATGCGATGTATCTGAGACACAAGTAAGAGAAATAATAAAGATATCTCATTGATTTATATGGAATTAGGCTATAGCTAGCTTATCATTTCGTGCATAAGTCGAAGTTAATTGTTGTGAGTCGCATAAAGAGTTAGGTTAGTTGCATTTAATTTTAGTTTTAACACCACCACCCACCAGCGCTACACCGGATGCAGTGTGGTGCGGCGCACGAAACGGGCGCTGCATCCAGTCGGCCAGATCAAAACCCTGGTGACTGATAGAGCGCAGCGCGGCACTTTCAATTGCCTGTTGTTCGCTCATAGTCGGTAGCAGTCCGCACAGGCGTGAAGCGAGCATGGTTTTTCCTGTGCCTGGTGGACCTACCATCAGCAGATTGTGACGACCGGCAGCGGCAATTTCCAGCGCACGTTTGGCGCGATGCTGGCCTTTGACATCACAGAGGTCAGGATGTCGTGGACTGTGCGTGGGCAATTCCAGCTGTGGTATTTGTAGTGTCTGTTGCTGGTGGAGAAACTGGCAGATTTCCAGCAGATGCTGCGCCTGATACACCGTAGCGTCTTTAATCAGCCTGGCCTGTTGTGCATCGCTGGCCGGTAAAATTAATGTGTGGTGCCGGTCCCGCGCACCTATGGCAATCGGCAGGGCGCCACTCACCGCGCGCAGCTCACCACTGAGTGCTAGCTCACCATGAAATTCCAGCTGTGCTAATTGATCATCAGGTATCTGCTGCGAGGCGGCCAGTATGCCGATTGCAATGGGTAAATCATAACGGCCACCTTCCTTGGGCAGGTCGGCAGGTGCCAGGTTAACGGTGATTTTTCGTGCCGGAAACTCAAAACCGGAGTTGATAATGGCGGCGCGTACCCGGTCCTTGCTTTCACGCACTGCGGCTTCCGGCAGACCGACGATGGCCAGCGCCGGCAAACCATTGGAGATATCAACTTCAACGCTGACAGGTAGTGGCGTGACACCATTCAGTGCCTGGGTATTGATGGTTGCAAGTGACATGGAATCCTTTCCTGTGTGGCCCGTTGCAGTGGGCCTTTATACTTTGGCTTATTGCTGATCGATTTTCTGGATTAATTGGTCCAGTTGTTGTTCCAGTTGTTGCAGTTTTTCCTGAGTACGCTGTAACAGTGCGACCTGAACATCAAATTCTTCCCGACTGACCAGGTTCATCTGGCGCAGACTGGATTCCAGTACGGCTTTTATATTGCTGTCGAGATCCGACTTCACCGCTTTCACGCTGTCCGGAACGGCAGTAGACAGTTTATCGACCAGTTGGTTAATGCTGTGTGTATCAATCATTGTCTGTTAACTCGCGTTAGTACGCTGTGATTCTAACGTATTTCTCATGCAGGTGTGGTGCGAAAAGCAATGTTCCAAATTGGTGCGAAGGCGAATTGCCTGCTTCAGGCTGGTGCAGCTGGGTATTTCTGTCACCGTGTTTATCTTGCTTGCGCGTGCCTATCTAGTTGTATTTAAACAATATATTGTATTTGGCACGACTGCTGCAATTGGCTAAGCACATATTCGAACAACGACGAACGACCATAGGGGTTTTATACATGAAAAAATTAAACGTTTTAGCCGTAAGTGTAGCGATTGCCGCAGGTAGCCTGTCAGCTGGTACTGCAGTAGCAGGTGCAAGCGCCAATGTTGGTTATACATCCGATTACTATTTCCGTGGCATCTATCAGGCAAGCTCCAGTGCTTCTGCCGGTCTGGATTACGAGCACGACAGTGGTCTGTATGTTGGTACCTGGTGGGGTGATGTAGGTTCAGGCCTGGAAACAGATTACTACCTGGGTTATGCCGGTGAAGCAGGTGGCTTCTCTTATGACATCGCATACATCGTATATGACTACACGGATGAATTTGACGAAAAGTATTCTGAAGTAGATATCAATATCGGTTACGGCGCATTTAGTCTGGAGCACGCGATTGGTGAATACGATACTAATCCATCTCAGGACTATACCTTTACAGCGATTACTGCAGAGCACAATGGTTTCTATGTGACTTTTGCTTCATTTGGCGATGACTTTGATGGTTCATACACCGAGCTGGGTTACGGCGCCGAAGTGGGTGGTTTCGACATGGGTGTCTCTCTGTTGAACAATGACGAGGATCTTGACCTGGTAACAGCGAAAGCTGATGGCGAAACAACGCTGATATTTACACTGGGTAAATCATTCGATCTTTAATGTACCTGGCAAGCGAGCAATCGCTTGTCTTTTTTTAGCCCAGCTAAGTCTCAACCTGGAGATTATTGATGAAATTAATTTCTGCGATTATTAAACCCTTCAAACTCGATGATGTGCGTGAAGCGCTATCTGATATCGGTGTGCAGGGTATAACCGTGACCGAAGTAAAAGGCTTTGGTCGACAAAAAGGTCACACAGAATTATATCGTGGCGCCGAGTATGTTGTTGACTTCCTGCCCAAGGTAAAACTTGAGGTGGCTGTAGATGACAGCATTGTTGAACAGGTTATTGAAACTGTTCGTGGTGCGGCGAATACCGGCAAGATTGGTGATGGCAAAATCTTTGTTTATCCAGTTGAACAAGTGATTCGTATTCGCACGGGCGAAAGCGGATCTGAAGCGTTGTAACAACGGGAGTAAGATAAGTGGAAAATCAAATTTTCGAACTACAGTATGCAATGGACACCTTTTACTTTCTGGTGTGCGGCGCATTAGTTATGTGGATGGCCGCCGGCTTCGCAATGCTGGAAGCGGGTCTGGTTCGTTCTAAAAATACAACAGAAATTCTGACCAAAAACGTGGCGCTGTTTTCCATCTCAACCGTGATGTATATGGTGTGTGGTTACGCGATTATGTATGGCGGTGGTGTATTTCTTTCTGGCATCGCAGGTGGCGAGTCACTGGTGCCTGACGCACTGGCAGCGTCTGCTGAAGAAGGCTTTGGTGGCGGTTCGGTGTATGCAGATGCATCCGACTTCTTCTTCCAGGTGGTGTTCGTTGCCACAGCCATGTCGATTGTATCCGGTGCGGTAGCCGAGCGTATGAAGCTGTGGGCCTTTATGGCATTCGCAGTGGTTATGACCGGTTTCATCTACCCAATGGAAGGTGCATGGACCTGGAATGGTGCTGATGTGTTTGGTATGTACAACCTGGGTGATCTTGGTTTCTCTGACTTCGCGGGTTCAGGTATCGTGCACATGGCCGGTGCGGCTGCGGCTTTAGCCGGTGTACTGTTACTCGGTGCACGTAAGGGTAAATATGGCCCTAACGGTCAGATTAATCCAATTCCAGGTGCCAACCTGCCATTAGCGACACTGGGTACCTTTATCCTGTGGATGGGCTGGTTCGGTTTCAATGGCGGTTCAGTGCTGAAACTGGGTGATATTGCCAGTGCCAACGCAGTTGCCATGGTCTTCCTCAACACCAATACAGCGGCTGCCGGTGGTGCACTGGCTGCGGTTATCACAGCTCGCCTGCTGTTTGGCAAGGCTGACCTGACTATGCTGTTGAATGGTGCGCTGGCTGGTCTGGTTGCAATCACGGCCGAGCCTTCAACACCGACTGCCTTACAGGCAACTATCTTCGGTGCGATTGGCGGTGTACTGGTTGTATTCAGTATCGTAGCGCTGGACAAACTGAAAATCGACGATCCCGTCGGTGCGATTTCGGTCCACGGTACAGTCGGTTTACTGGGTCTGTTACTGGTGCCAATCACCAACGATGGTGTGAGCTTCTCGGGTCAGATTATCGGTGCCTTAACCATCTTTGTATGGGTATTTGGTGTAAGTCTGATTGTATGGGGCATCATCAAGGCCATCATGGGTATTCGAGTTAGCGAAGAAGACGAATACGAAGGTATGGACCTGGTGGACTGTGGTATGGAAGCCTATCCAGAATTTACCTCCAAGTAGGGGGTAAATACCAGTAGATTGGACTCCTGCTGGTTGGTCAAGGCCGGTGCTAACGCACCGGCCTTTTTTTATGCACAGGAAGTGCGGTATTTCGCGAGAGGCAGGACGCCGGTAGCGATTATGCACAGGAAGTGCGGTATTTTGCGGGAGACAGGTGAATAGTCTTTAGTCTTTAGTCTTTGGTCCTTAGTCATTTCAGAAGAAATCGCCAAGAACGCACTAAAGTGCAGGAGCGCTTTGAAGGTGCGAACGCACGCCCCGAAGGGTGGAGCACAGGATGTGTGGAATAAATGAACGCGAGTAAACGCAATTAAAGCGTGCTTGTTCCCACGCTCCCGTGTGGGAACGTATGTAATTTGCGTCCATTCGCGTCCATTTGCGTTTTCTTTTAAGATCGCAGATGATGTACAAGGCAATACGTTTAACAGGCCCTGTTCGAGACTGGCCTGCCGTATAACGATGATAAAACTAACTAATGTGAACGGAATCATGAACAGAATATTACTATTGTTAACCTGCCTTTCTTTAAGCAGCAATGTACCGGCTGAAATCTACAAATGGGTGGATGATCAGGGTCGCACCCATTATGGTGACAAGCCCGTAGACGAGGCGGACTCTCTGCAGGTGGATGTGAGTAAGAAAGGACATATGGAGAGCAGTGTCGACAGGGCGGAAAAAAGGCAGCGACTACTCAATGCGATGCAGGAAGATCGTCTCAAAAAACAGCAGGAAGCCGATAAACAGCGTGAACAGCAGCAACAAGCACAGCGTCAATGTACGCTCGCCAGAGATCGACTGAAAAAATATGAGAGTGTCGGTTACCTGTACCGACTGGACAAGGACGGCAATCGAATTGTAATACCTACGGAAAAACGTGATCAACTAACGGAAAAGTTGCGCAGTGATATCCGCAAAAACTGTAACTGATTAAAGCGACTTCGGCTTAGCCAATTTTCTGAAATGGTGTTTTATCGCTGTTACGACTGAACAGGCTGTCATGTTTATAGATTCTGGAACGTGACTCTAGCAGTTCCCGGGTAAAGTCATCCGCATCCTTTTGCAGTATTTTTATGCCATGACGGTTAACAAAAATTAACTGGCCGGTCTGGCTGTTGATAATAGCCAGGCGCAAGCGCCGTGGTGGGGTGTTCTCGTCAATGTAGAGTTCGCACCAGATGCCGGGTTTAACCATGGATGGCAGGCGCGCAATTTTATTCAGTGCATCCGGATCGGCTACTGATTCCAGCTGTACACGGGCATGTTGTAATGATTGATTGTAATGCGCTAGCAGGGATTTTATTGCAGGTTCAATACGGTTTTCATGGTGGTAAAGCAGTAAAATATTATTGCAGTTGCGTACCAGTGACAGGTGTTCGGATTTGGTCTGTTCGTATTGCAGCCGGCTTTCAATCGGCTGGATCGAGTCAATCAGTTCCCGGTAAAGGCGAATAGCAGATTGCCATTGAGCGCTTTGCTCGTCGTGCTGTTTCAGTATATTAAACAGTGCAGTTGGCCATAACTTGAAAACCAGCTGCTGGCAACTCTCCGGTACCTGCCTGTGTTGCAGGCAGTATCTGAGCTTTGTTTTAAGGCGCTGTTTAATTGTCAGGCTCATTGTCCAGTTTCATCGCTCATTTGCGGCGGACAATGAATTAATTACCATGCCCAGGGCATGATCAAATGCAGAATGATCGGCAATAAGCGACGACTGTTCCGTGTTAATTTCATTAAGAAACTCTTCCGCATCCTTTTCAATAACCTTGACACCCATTCTGTCTACAAATACCAGTTTGGCTTCTTCCATAACAATCAGCGACAACTTGACTCGTCTGGCTGCATTGTCTTCGCCATTAAATACCTTGAACCAGACGCCGGGGCGAATTTCAGATGGTAGGCTGGCGACTTTTTCCCGTGCCAGTCTGGCCTGTTCCTGCAAGGGGTCAATCTCGTCTTCAAAGTCGAGCGCTGGATCCGGCATGGCGTCAAGTTCTGCTTCGCTGTCGATTTCTCCAGTAACTTCTGTGTAATAGCTGTCACTTAACAGTGTAGAATCAGATGACTGATTCAATGCGCGATCACTGAAGTTACTTTGCTCCAGCATGCTTTCCAGTAATGTATAGACCTGGTTTATTTCGGTCTCGATTTCTACCGGGTTCTGGCGGGTTTGTAGAAGGCTGTTATGAATAAAATCTAGCACTTCATCCTTTTCGCTTTGCAGGCGGAAATGGGATTGCGAGGAAGCAATTGGTTGCAGCAGCTGGATTAACTGCCTGGCGACACTGGATGCCTGTTGCCATTGTTCACTCTGCTTGCCATGCTTGATGTAGCGATGAAACATCAGGGTTGACCAGTGCTTCAGAATCAGTTTCTGCGATGCTTTGGGCAGCTTCTGGTTTCTGGCGTGTTGTTGCAGTTCTGCCAGCACCATATCGCGGGCATGTGCATGCAATACAGCCTTCTGTGTTTCGGTTTCGATTTCAACACTGCGGCTGATTTCATCCTGCTCGATCTCTTCAAGCAGGGCAACCGCATTTTCAAAGCTTTCCAGGTCAATATCAAACTCATTGAGTATGCTTTCCACAACCTGTTCGAGTTTTTCAAACAGCGGGTCGCTGCGTTCGGCAATGCCACGCCCCAGGTAGGCGAGCATATTGAGTGTGGTTTTACAGGGGTGTTCGCTGGCACCGAAGAAGTTTTCGTCGATCATCGCCACCTTGATCAGTGGAATCTGCAGGCGTAAAAGCAGGTTGGTGACCGGTTCTGAAATGGCTTCATCGGCGATAATTGCATCGAACAGCATCTCGATAAAGTCGATGGTTTTTTCGTCCACCCGGCTGACCTGACGACTAATAGTGCCGGCAGACTGCTGGCTTATCTGGCTGAGCAGCGCCTGTTTTAGTTCAGTGGAATTGATCAGCACCGGCTGCGCATTGCCTGCCTGTGAATGATCCAGGGCCTGTTGCTGTATGCTGGACAGTGCCTGCATTACATCGCGGCGATCATAAAACTGGTTGCTATGACCTGCTGATGCTGTTCGTGCTGTGGAACCTGTCGCGCCGCCATAAATAAACTGGCTGGCAACACGGCTAATTTCCTGTTGCAAATGGTTACCGGCGCCATTACCGCCGTTCACAGGCTGCGCGCCCATTGGTGCGCCGTTATCACTGGCTGGGACGTAGTTATGCCCCGGGTTATAGCCTCTGCTATGGCTGGCGGCGTAATAGGAGCTGGCAGAAGGCTGGTGCACCATATTGTCCCTGAATACCGCATAGTTTGTATCACTGCCGGGAGCAGGTTCTGCCTGAGCCGAGTAACGGTTTTTTGGTGGATGTGCACTGTTTGCGGTTTTGATTTGCGGCAGAATACCCTGATCAACAAACAGCTGGTTAAGCTTTTGGTACAGAGGCGCAAGGTGCTGGATGACTTCCTGATCGAAAAGTTTGAACAGCACAAGTTTGGTGTGTGCGCCCAGTTCGATATCAGCCAGTGCGTCGCGGAAAGATTCACACAGGCTTTTGGGTGACAGTGCATCCTTGCCGAAGATGCCGGGGCTTTTCAGTGCCAGATGTTCAATGCGTGCTTCCAGGTGATTAACCGCTTCACCGTACAGGTTCATCGCCTTGGAGTGCATGGTGGAAATTGCCACCAGCTCTTCCATTTCACTTTGTTCTACCAGGCTCAATTCGTCTTCATCAAAATAGGCTGAGTCCGACTCTGCTTGCGTCGGCTGTAAACGTGCTTTGAGGCTGTCGGCAAATTTCTGAATCACCGGTTTACGTTCCACCCGCAGCATGCGCATGGTGTCAAAGTATTCGTTCTGTAGTTCGTTGGAATTGGCATTCTCCGCCATCTGGAACAGCATGTCGTCGGCGCTATCAAACATGCAGCCGGTCAGCTCGGAGAGTTCCTGATTCAGACACTCGGTAATCTGTTTTAACAGGGGCTGTAGCTGCTTGAGGCGGCTACTGCTGGCCGAGGTGTTTTTTAAACGGTGAATTATTGCGCTCATCTTTCTATTCCATGCAGAATATTGGCGGAACAGCGGTGACATGTGTCGGCGGTTCCTGTCGTTCGAAATGGGCACTACTCTGGTCTGGCCTGTTTCAGGACATGGTTAGCTGGTAAGGCTGTGCGTTAGTGCGCATCGTTCGTTTAAAGACGGCGAAGACAGTCATCTGGAGCTTCGCAGCCTGTAGATGCTTTTAACATTTGAGGTGCATCCGGAAGTGAGAATGAATGCACAGAGATTACGGCCTTAATTTAGCGGGTTTGCCGACGCTAGATAGTGACGCGGGTCACAATAAAGTGACTTCGTTGGCAGACTGCGCAGACGTTGAGATTGAGGTTAGATACGCGGGCAGATAATGTCGAGGACCTCTGCCGCATGCTCCCAGGCCTGATCCATCACCGCGGGCAGTTTCTTCATGTCCAGCCCGGTAATTTCCAGGGTTTTCGGCTCGAAGCCGGGGTAGTCATCCAGCAGGTGCTCATCCACCTCGGTATCCGGTGCCAGCGCATTGACGATGCAGTTGGCGGTGTGCACCAGTGCGGTTTCAATGGGTGCTCTGTTTGCCAGTAGTGGTGTGTGGTGGTATTGCACCACTTCTTTCAGGGTGTCGGAGAGCTTCCAGGCATCGATCAGCGCGGCACCCACATCGGCATGGGTGAAGCCGATAATGGACTTTTCCGCCTTCCACAGCTGGCCATCGTCATCCGCAGCCTGCAGCAGTACCTGCTGGGACAGCTCCGGCTCCTTGAAGTAAAGCACCAGTTTGCCGATGTCGTGCAACATGCCGGCCACAAACAGGCGTTCGCCATGCAGGATATTGCATTGTTTGGAGAGAATGCGCGCCACTATGCCGGTGTGTACGCTGTGGCGCCAGAACAGGTCAATGTCCACCAGCTGATTGGGAATACGCTTGAAGGTATCAACCGCCGAGGTGGCCAGTACCAGGTTGCGCAGGTCATCTTCGCCGATCACCGATACCGCACGACTGACCACTTCAATCTGCGAGGCCAGGCCATAGTAGGCGCTATTGACGATGCGCAGGATTCTCGCGGTGAGTGCCGGATCGTGACCGATAATATCCCCCAGCTGGCGAGCGTCGTGGTTGTCGTCTTCCAGCGCCTGGGTAATGCGGATATAGATCTCTGGCAGAGATATCAGTTTGACCACGCCTTTTACGAGGTCCTCAGCTTGTTTGGCCATTGTGCTCCCTGGTGCCTGCTCGGTTATTCTGTGTTGCTTCACCCGTTCGGGTCAGATACCGCGGATAATGGCTCAAACAGGCGTAAGTTTCCAGTAAAAGAGCTTAAAAAGCTGTAAGTAGCGATTTCAGGGCCGTCATTTACTGGTTGCGCATAAAGTCGGCGGTTTTATAAAAGGCGGCATAGAGTTCCTTATGTAATGCCGGCTCAAGCTGCAGATCGGTCATCGCCTGATCCATGCACAGCATCCACTGGTCGCGCTCGGTTTCGCCGATGGCAAAGGGCATGTGGCGCTGGCGCAGCCGCGGGTGGCCGTATTTCTCGATATACAACGAGGGGCCGCCGAGCCAGCCGGAGAGAAACATAAACAGCTTGTCGCGGGCCTGTGTCAGGTCTGCTGAATGCAGCTGGCGCAGCTCGCGACAGTCGTCGCGGTTGTCCATCAGATCATAGAAGCGATCGACCAGCTGGCGCACCATTGTCTCGCCGCCCAGTCGTTGGTAGTGGGTATTTTGCATAATTCCGACAAATAATCATAAATCAGCGATTCTACACTAATCATCAATCCCTAATATGCTGTATAATCGGCGACCTTTTGATGGCCGGAGAAACTGGCCACTGTATGTGCCCGCACCGGCCAGGAGCTCGAACCCAAGATGAAACTTCGTAATATCGCGATTATCGCGCACGTCGACCACGGTAAAACCACCCTGGTTGATGAGCTGTTAAAGCAGTCCGGCACGGTTGATACCCGTGTTGAAATGGATACCTGCGTGATGGACTCTAACGACCAGGAGAAAGAGCGTGGTATTACCATCCTTTCCAAAAACACCGCCATTAAATGGAATGACTACCGCATCAATATCGTAGACACCCCGGGCCACGCCGATTTTGGTGGCGAGGTTGAGCGCGTGCTGTCGATGGTGGACTCGGTGCTGCTGCTGGTGGATGCCCAGGAAGGCCCCATGCCTCAGACCCGTTTCGTGACCCAGAAAGCCTTCAATATGGGCTTCCGTCCGATTGTGGTGATTAACAAGGTAGACAAGCCGGCAGCGCGGGTTGACTGGGCACTGGACCAGACCTTCGAACTGTTTGACCAGCTGGGTGCCACCGATGAGCAGCTGGACTTCCCGGTCATCTACGCCTCGGGCCTGGGTGGCTTTGCCAGCCTGGATGACAGTGCCCGCGAAGGGGATATGACGCCATTATTTGAAGCGATTATCGAGCATGTGCCCGAGCCGGATGTGGACCTGGATGCGCCTTTCCAGATGCAGGTGAGCTCGCTGGACTACAACTCCTATGTGGGTGTTATCGGTATCGGCCGTATTAAGCAGGGCAAGATCAAGCGTAACCAGCCGCTGACCCTGATTGACCGCAAAGGCAAGGTACGCACCGGGGTGCGCATGCAGCAGATTCTGGGCTTCCATGGTCTGGAGCGGGTTGAAGTGCCCGAGGCACAGGCTGGCGATATCATCTGTTTCAACGGCATCGACAAGCTGAATATTTCCGACACCCTGTGTGACCCGGAGCATGTTGAAGCCATGCCGCCACTGTCGGTAGACGAGCCCACCCTGAGCATGACCTTCCAGGTCAATAATGGCCCGCTGGCGGGACAGGACGGTAAGTTCGTGACATCACGCAATATCTCCGACCGTCTGGACCAGGAGCTGATCCACAATGTGGCCCTGCGCGTCGAGCCGGGTGAAACCGGCGATAAATTCCGTGTCTCCGGCCGTGGCGAACTGCACCTGTCGGTTCTGATTGAATCCATGCGTCGCGAAGGTTTCGAGCTGTGCGTGGGCCGCCCTGAAGTGGTCATTAAGGAAATCGACGGCAAGTTGTGTGAGCCCTATGAACAGCTGACCGTGGACGTGCCGGAAGATTCCCAGGGCGCGGTGATGGAGAAGCTGGGCAAGCGCAAGGGCGAACTGAAAAACATGGTGCCGGACGGACGTGGCCGGGTGCGCCTGGATTACATTATCCCGACCCGTGGCCTGATTGGTTTCCGTACCGAATTCCTGACGGCGACTGCCGGTAATGGCCTGATGTATAACGTCTTCGACAGCTACGGCCCTCGGGTTGACGCGGTGATCGGCCAGCGCAGCAAGGGCGTGCTGATTTCCAATGGCGCCGGCAAGGCTCTGTCCTATTCTATCTTCAACCTGCAGGAGCGTGGCAGCATGTTCCTTGAGCATGGTGATGAAGTTTATGAGGGCATGCTGGTGGGTATTCATGCCCGTGATAACGACCTGGTGGTGAATCCGCTAAAAGGCAAGCAGCTCACCAACGTGCGCGCCTCGGGCACCGATGAAGCACTGACCCTGACCCCGGCGATCAAGCTGACCCTGGAGCAGGCGCTGGAATTCATCGACGATGACGAGCTGGTGGAAGTCACCCCCAACTTTATTCGTACGCGTAAGAAACTGCTCACCGAAAACGAGCGTAAGCGGGCATCCCGCGGACCGCGCGCCAGCTAGCGGATGTTCTGCCATTCCCGCGTTCTGCGGGAATGGCGACCTCTCTCACAGACCGGCTTAACAGCAAACGCTAACGTTTTGTTTTTAATCAGCTAAACTCCTGTACAGAAAACATGACCTGACTGCCATCTCGTTGCCTGTGAACAGTGCAATGAACAAAAGCAGTTTGATAAGACGGGCGAATGTATAACGTGTCTGAAAATAGCGAAAACCAGATTTTAATTGTCGATGATTCCCGGGTGATTCGTCGTGCCGCCGTAAAAATCCTGCAGAAAGACTTTGCGGTGGTTGAAGCCGAGGATGGCGAAGAAGCACTGGATATTCTGCGCAGCAACCCGAAAATTTCCGTGGTGTTCAGTGATATCGGCATGCCCAATATGGATGGCTTTGAACTGCTGCAGCAGATTCGTGCCTCGGATGATGCCGCGCTGGCGAAAATGCCGGTGGTGATAATTACCGGTGCAGAAGAAACTGATGGCACCAAGGAAAAAGTCCTGTCACTGGGTGCCACCGATTTTATTACCAAGCCCTTTGATTCAGTGTCACTCAAGTCCCGCGCGGGCACCCACATCAATTATCGCAATGAAGTACAGTCACTGCAGCAACGGGTATCAACCGATAAACTCACCGGCCTGCTGGTGGATTCGTCCTTCAAACAGCAGGGCGAACAGGCGGTCGCCTATGCCGCACGGCATTGCACCCAGTTGAGCCTGGTTGCCTTCAGTATTGATCAGTTTTCACAGCTGTTTGTAAAACACGGCAAGCCGGTGGCGGAACAAATTTTGCGCAAGGTGGCCTCAATTATTAACGAAGGCAAGCGCAAGGAAGATATAGTGGCGCGCATGGGGGTATCACAGTTTGCATTGCTGTTGCCGTCATCGGATCCACAGGGTGCAGAAGCGGTGGTGACACGTATCTGTGACAAGGTGGGCCGACTCAAATTACGCATGGGTGAAGAGGAATTCAAGATTCGCTTTAGCACCGGCATTACCTCGCCGCGCAGCTGTGATGATCAAACAACGTTTGATGAGCTGCTGCAGCAGGCGGAACAGTCGATGCAGATCGCAATTGATAATGGCCAGGCGGAAATTATCTGTTACCAGACCGGTCAGGCAATTGAATCGGCAACGCCCGCCCAGGCCGGGGTAGCGGTTGATGTTAATCTGGAAGAGTTAATACAGCAGTTATCACAGCAGCCATCAGCGGTAACCGATCAGCAACTGGCATCCGCCATGCGCAAAATTTTACCATTGATTAACAATGCCGATGGTCGCCTCAAGCTGGGCCTGGGCAAGGTTATTCTGCACCTGAAAAAACGCCTCTACCACTAGCCGCTGGACTGTGAAATATGTGGTTTAAATACGCTTTTTTTAAAGGATAGCACCCGTCTTTAAGGTACAATAAGGCCTTTGTTTCACAGCATGGTTTTATTGTTTTATGTTATCAGTTACCCAGCGTATTGCCGATGAATTGGCCGTTAATGAACAGCAGGTGCAGGCTGCCGTCGGCCTGCTTGATGAAGGCGCAACCGTGCCTTTTATTTCCCGTTACCGTAAAGAAGTGACCGGTGGTCTGGATGACTCGCAACTGCGTCAGCTGGAAGATCGTTTACGCTACCTGCGTGAACTGGATGAACGCCGCGATGCTGTACTAAAAAGCATCGATGAACAGGGTAAACTCTCCCCCGAACTCAAGGCCTCGATTCTGCAGGCGGATACAAAAAATCGCCTCGAAGATTTATATCTCCCCTACAAACCCAAACGCCGCACCAAGGCACAGATTGCCAGGGAAGCCGGACTGGAGCCACTGGCCAATGATCTGTTTGCCGATGCGGATCTTAACCCGGAAACTGAAGCTGAAAAATACATTGATACAGACAAGGGCGTTGCCGACATCAAAGCTGCACTGGACGGTGCGAGACAGATATTAATGGAACAGTTTGCGGAAGAAGCGGACCTGCTACAGCGTCTGCGGGACTACCTGTGGCAGAACGGCATTATTGAATCGAAGGTAATCGAAGGAAAGGAAAAGGAAGGTGAAAAGTTTGCCGATTATTTTGAATACAGTGAAGCGCTGAATAAAATTCCATCCCATCGTGCACTGGCGTTGTTCCGCGGGCGCAATGAAAATGTTCTGCAGATGAGTTTAAAAGTGCCCGGCGAAGATGAACTGGAAACAACACAGATGCATCCCTGTGAAGCCATGATCGGTCAGTTCTACCAGCTGGAAAATAAAGGCAGAGCCGCAGATAAATGGTTGCAGGATACGGTGCGCTGGGCGTGGAAAATAAAAATCTTCAGCCATCTGGATGTCGAGCTGAAAATGAAACTGAAAGAAGCGGCGGAAGAAGAAGCCATCAAGGTTTTTGCCTCCAACCTGAATGATCTATTACTCGCGGCACCCGCCGGCCCCAGGGCAACTATCGGACTGGATCCCGGTTTGCGCACCGGGGTTAAAGTGGCCGTGGTAAATGAAACCGGAAAGGTGGTTGACTATGCGACGATTTATCCCCATCAGCCAAAGAACCAGTGGGATCAGTCGATTGCAGTCATCGCCGCACTGGCTAAAAAACATAATGTGCGTTTAATCAGTATTGGTAATGGTACCGCGTCACGGGAAACCGACAAGCTGGCCAAAGAGGTGATTAAAAAATACCCCGAACTGAATTTAAGTTCGCTGGTGGTCTCTGAAGCCGGGGCCTCGGTTTACTCCGCATCGGAACTGGCATCAAAAGAATTTCCTGATCTGGATGTGACCATTCGCGGTGCGGTTTCAATTGCACGTCGTTTGCAGGATCCGTTGGCAGAGCTGGTAAAAATTGAACCCAAGGCGATTGGAGTCGGCCAGTATCAGCACGATGTCAGCCAGACGCGCCTGGCGCGACAGCTGGATACCGTGGTTGAAGACTGTGTAAACGCGGTGGGTGTCGATGTAAATATGGCGTCGGTGCCGCTACTGTCACAGGTCTCAGGCCTGTCGCTGAGCATGGCGGAAAACATCGTGCAGTACCGTGATCAGAACGGTGCCTATGCAAACCGTCAGCAGTTATTGAATGTGCCAAGGCTGGGGCCAAAAGCCTTTGAACAGGCGGCGGGTTTTTTACGAATTTCCCAGGGAGATAATCCGCTGGATCGATCCGCAGTGCACCCGGAAGCCTACCCGGTAGTGGAAAAAATTATCCAGCAGTCGGGGCGTGATATTAAATCGATTATGGGTGACACAGGGTTTCTTAAAACCGTTAGCGCCAATGATTTTGTTGATGAGAAGTTTGGTTTGCCCACGGTGAAAGATATTCTCGCCGAGCTGGAAAAGCCCGGTCGTGATCCTCGCCCCGAATTTAAAACTGCAGAATTCAAAGACGGCATTGAAGAAATAAAAGACCTTAAACCGGACATGGTACTGGAAGGCGTGGTCACCAATGTTACCAACTTCGGTGCCTTTGTTGATATCGGCGTGCACCAGGACGGGCTGGTGCATATTTCCGCGCTGTCGAACAGTTATGTCAAGGATCCCCGCGAAGTGGTCAAGGCCGGTGATGTGGTCAAGGTCAAGGTGATGGAAGTGGATGTGCAGCGCAAACGGATTGCCCTGAGTATGCGCCTTGATGATGACAGTCGTGACCAGGTGAAGGATATGCCGCGTGATAAAAAACGTCCGGCAAAATCCAGGTCGACACAGCAGTCCGCAGCATCGGTTGGTAATTCGGCCATGGCGGATGCACTGGCGCAGGCCTTTAAGAAATAAGAAATAAAAACAGGAAATAACAACACAGAGGATTAACGGCTTTAATTCAGGCCGCTTAATCCTTTATTGTATGTAACGTAAAAATTCAACACACATTACAGCGGATACTGCCGTGCAATTATGTTAACACTCAGCAATCTTGCCATACGTCGTGGCGCACATCTGCTATTCGAGCAGGCAAGCCTCAGCATTCATCGCGGTAATCGCGTCGGCGTGACCGGCGCCAATGGCTGTGGCAAGTCGAGCCTGTTTGCACTGATTTTAAACAGGTTGCACAGTGATGCCGGCGAACTGGAACTGCCGCCGCACACCGTCATTGCCCATGTGGCACAGGAAACCCCGGCGGTTGAACAAAGCGCACTCGACTATGTACTGGATGGCGACCGTGAGTTACGTGAAACCGAACAGCAACTGGCGCAGGCAGAAGCCGACAATGATGGTCATGCCCAGGCGCTGTGTCATACAAAGCTGGCGGACATAGATGCCTACACCGCGGATGCCCGGGCTGGAAAATTATTGCTGGGGCTGGGGTTTAAACCCGAACAATTACAACAGCGGGTAAATCAGTTTTCCGGTGGCTGGCGTATGCGTCTCAACCTGGCGCAGGCACTGATGTGCCGTTCCGATTTATTGCTGCTGGATGAGCCCACCAACCACCTGGATCTGGATGCGGTGATCTGGCTGGAGCAATGGCTGTTGAATTACACCGGCACCCTGTTGCTGATATCCCACGACCGTGATTTTCTGGACAGGGTGTGTACCCACATTGTGCATATCGAACAACAGCGAGTAAAACTTTATAGCGGTAATTACTCGGCGTTTGAAAAAATGCGCGCCGAGCAGCTGGCATTGCAACAGTCACAATACGAAAAGCAGCAGCGTGAAATTGAGCACATCGAAAGTTTTATTCGTCGTTTCAAGGCCAAGGCGAGCAAGGCAAAGCAGGCACAGGGGCGGGTAAAAGCACTGGAGCGCATGGAGCTGATTGCGGCGGCGCATATCGATTCGCCGTTTCATTTTAAGTTTTATGAACTCAGTAAAATGCCCCATCCATTAATGACCCTGGACAATGTGGATCTGGGGTATGGCGATGTAAAAATTCTCAGATCCGTCAGCCTGAGCCTGTTGCCCGGTGATCGCATTGCCCTGCTGGGCCATAATGGCGCGGGCAAATCCACCCTGATTAAACTACTTGCCGGTGAGCTGTCGGTGCAAAGTGGTGACTTTAACCAGTCCAGCGAACTGAAGATTGGTTACTTCGCCCAGCATCAACTGGAACAGCTGGACCCACAGGCCAGTGCGCTGTTGCATATGCAGCGGCTGGATCCGAAATTGAGCGAGCAGCAGATCCGTACCTACCTCGGCGGTTATAACTTCCATGGCGATCGGGTGCTGGAAGCGGTGGCGCCATTTTCCGGTGGTGAAAAGGCGCGGCTGGTGCTGGCCTTGCTGATATACCAGCGCCCGAACCTGTTATTACTGGATGAGCCCACCAACCACCTTGACCTGGAAATGCGCCACGCGCTGTCGATGGCGCTGCAGGATTTTTCAGGGGCGATGGTGCTGGTGTCCCACGACCGGCATTTACTGCGCTCGGTCAGTGATCAGTTTCTACTGGTGGACCAGGGCAGGGTATCGGTGTTTAACCATGACCTGGATGCCTACCGTAACTGGCTGATGCAGCCAAAAAATAGTGCAGACAATAGCGCAGAAGCAAGCCAACAGGCTCAGTTAGCCGGCTCTGGACATGCGCCGGACACCACGGCGCAAAATAAAAAAATTCAGCGCCAGCAACAGGCGGAACAGCGGCAGAAACTGCAGCCGTTAAAAAAACAGCTAGATACGCTGGAAAAGCAGATGCAGCAACTGCAGCAGGCGCTGCAGACGTGTGAAGATGCGCTGGCACAGCCGGAAATATACGAAGCACAGAATCTGCAGCGCATGCAGGAACTGTCACAGCAGCGCGCAGAGCTGAGTCGCCAGCTTGAGCAGGTGGAAGAGGACTGGCTGCTTAAATCGGAGGAATTGGAACACTTGGCTGAAGAAATCGCCCGTTAATCCATCAACAGCCGGTATACAGGCTGGATTCACAGTCATTTAGGCTTATACTGTGATAGGCGTCTCAGAACGAGGCGGTTGTTGCGAGGGTGTGCAAATGTCGAAAACAGATATGGCCGGTTATTCAGCGTCTATTCAGGCCAGTGATCTGGTCGGATTTTTTGCTGACTATAACGCCGCCGAACAGAAAATTGAACAGTCGCTGCTGATGCTCGAGCTGTCGCCGGAAGATGACCTGATGCTGCGGGAAATGCAGCACAGTGTCGACTGCATTCATCAGGCGCTGTCAGATATCGGCCTGCTGAAGCTGCAACCCCTTACTCGCAGCCTGAACCGTCTGCTGCAGTCAATCCGCAATAAGCATATTCCCTTTGAAACCGTACTCAGCGATCTGCTACTGCTGGCGGTGGATGACATCAAGATGATTATCGAAAAGATCATTGACGGTGAAAGCCAGCGCTGCGTGCTGATGAACCGCCTGCCGCGGATTTGCGATGCTATTGAAGTCATTCCCGATGGCGATGAGATGAACCGCGATCTGCTGATCAAGGATGCACTGCTGTTGCTCGACCCCAGTATGGAAATTATTGAAACCAGCATCAGCAACAGCGACGCACTCGCCAACCTGTTTTCCAAAGACAGTCCCGATGAAGAAGAGCTGGCTGCCTATGGCGTTGAAGAGAGTGATGACTTTATTTTCTTCCGCGCACTGGCCGAGCCACTGGAGCACCGCGCCAACTACTGGCGTGGCCGGGTGCATCGTATGCTACGCCTGGCGCTGAAAATGAATGATATGGCGGGACGCCCGGTGGAGCCCAACCAGCTGGCCGCAGCCATCTATATGCACGATGCCGGTATGGCGCTGTTGCCGCTGGACATTATCAATGGCCAGGGTGAGCTGAGCGAGGAGCAGCGGCAGCAGATAAAACAGCACCCGGTGATTGGCTACGAGCTGATGCGCTATATGAAAAACTGGCGTGATGCAGCTACCATGGTATTGCAGCATCATGAGCGGGTGGATGGGCAGGGCTATCCCTACGGCTTAACCGATAGCGAAATTTGTGACGGTGCAAAAATAATTGCTATCGTAGACCTGGTGGATGCGCGCACCCATGAACGGGCCCATGCGACCCTGCTGAAACGGCCGCTATTGCGCGCAGCCATTGAAATTGGCAAACACGAAGGCGGGCAGTTCAGTGAACCCTGGGTGGCGGTATTCAAACAGGTGTTTAATGAGCTGCGCGAACTGAAAAAACTCGGACATCATACACAGGTGCACTAGTGAGTAGATCACAACTTGAACACGACCAGCTCAACCACCTGACACCCGTGCAGGCCTATGAGCTGATGCAGGAGGTGCCCAGCGCGTTATTGATCGACATTCGCTCCAATATGGAATACCTGTTTGTCGGTCACCCCAAAGGCGCGATCCATATTCCCTGGATTGATGAGCCCGACTGGGAAGTGAACCCGAATTTTGTTAAGGAAATCCGCCAGTTGATACTCGGCGGTGCCTGCGAGCAGGGGCAGAGTTCGCCGCCCATTATGTTGATATGCCGCAGCGGCAAGCGTTCTGTCGATGCGGGCAATGCCCTCTTGAAGGCGGGTCTACATAACGTCTGCCAGGTGGATGAAGGCTTTGAGGGCGACCGGGACGAAAATTACCACCGCGGTAGCCTAGGTGGCTGGCGTTTTCATGGCCTGCCCTGGGAACAGTGCTGACCGATAAAAAGCCGGTGTAAACCCGCGCTGAAATCACGTAAGCTTGGCACATCATGAAAATAGTTCAGGCCCTTATGAGCAAATTCAGCAAAACCGATGATGAGTGGAAACAGCAGCTCGACGAGGAAACCTACCGGGTGACGCGTCAGCATGGCACCGAAGCGCCCTTTAGCGGTGCCTATTACCAGCATGATGAAACAGGTGTGTATCATTGTGTCTGCTGTAATGCGCCGCTGTTTACCTCGGAAGAAAAGTACGATTCGGGCAGTGGCTGGCCCAGTTTCTGGCAGCCGGTGAACGACCACTGTATCCGTGAAATTGAAGACGTGTCACTGGGCATGGTGCGGGTGGAAGTGCGCTGCGCCAACTGTGATGCGCACCTGGGGCATGTGTTTGAAGATGGCCCGCAACCCAGTGGATTAAGATACTGTATCAATTCGGTCTGTCTGGACTTCGAAAAGAAATAACCCTGGAATACATCCCGCCTGCGCGCAGATTGCCCGGGTTCGGATATCGGGAGTATAATCAGCACTCCGGCCATATCTGAGGTCATTCGAGCAAAAAATCATGGCAGACAGCGAACTGGAACAACTACAGGCCAGGCTGGAAGAACTACGTCTTGAACACCGTGATCTGGATGATGTGATTCATCGCCTGCAGATGACCGGCGGGCTGGAGCAGATGCAGTTGCAACGTCTAAAAAAACGCAAGCTCAGGCTCAAGGAACTGATTGTTAAAATCGAAGACGAGCTGATTCCGGATATACTGGCCTGATTACGACTCTGTTTTATTCGCTTGCCGTTTTTTCACACGCACTAATTATCCTGCAAACTTACTTACACAGAATCAATCTGCAGCGCAGACAGCCTGAAGCAGACTTTTCCCATCACATTACTCACCAGCTCCAGTTGGTAACCATTACGTTCGGCTAATTGCGCCGACTGGTACAGGCCAATGCCGTAGCCCTCGCTGGAAGGAATAATCTGTTTAAACAGCTGTGGTGCTTTTGCCGCGTTAACCGCTTCGCCATTGTCACACACGGTAATTTCTACCTGGTCATGATGAATCGCTATCTGCGTGGTGATTTTAATCTGCGGTGTTACCCGGCGTTTGCTGCGTGCATTTTCCAGCAGGTTTTCCAGCACCGTATCAAATACATCGGTGTCGATAGAAACAGTCTGTGTAATCTCTCCCGTAAAGAGTATGTCCCGGCCATGGTAACGGCTTTGCAGTTCTTTCCACCAGTGGTCTATGTCTACCATGCGGGTGCCGGTATCGGTTCTGGCCTGTAATTTGTCCAGGGTGTTCTGTAAACGTTGTGTTAGCAGCGGAAGCTGGCGTTGCATTAGCTGGTGACTTTGCTGTGGATCATCGCTACCCTGCACCGCACCGGTGAGTGCCTGTAACGATTGCAGGATATTTTTCATATCATGGGTGAGCTTGGCGCCGGTTTCATACACAGCTTTCAGGTGAATCTGGTTTTTAAGGCTGATTTCACGCAGTTTTGAGGTGTAGAAAAAACACATCAGCTGCATTAAAAGTTGTGCGTGAATTTTTAATGCGGTGCCCATGGGAATCAGGCTGTACAGGGTGATACTGATATCGTTTTCTTTAAACACAGTGTAGTAACGACTTTTATCACCCTGTAACCGGGATTGTTCTGCATCACGCCATTCGACACCACTTACCCAGGACAGGGTGAGTAAATGTTCAATGCTGTTGTGTAAAAAAAGTTGCGGTGTGATCTTTCTGTTCTTACCCAGCAATGAGGTTTGTTTTACCCAGTATTCAAACGGGTTGCCGATATTAAGAATGTGCCGTTCCCAGACCTGGCCAATACTGGCAAGTCCCGACTGCGGCAGATAAATCAGGCTCAGCAATAACAGAAAAGCCGCAATGGAAAGTGCGGTAATCAGCATCGACTGTAAATAGTGTATATGTAATGTAAAGCTGATTAAAATGCTGGCCAGGTAAAAACTGAATAAACCGAAGCTGATAATTGCGGTATGCAGGTAATCGATTTTAATGCTGCGATTTTTTCTATTGGGGGACAGCGCAATAAAACCACAGGCAATCATCAGTGCATAGGACACCAGGCGTTCGATCTGGCTGTCGATGACCTCAAACTGAAACAGTCGTGGGGTCAGGAACAGGCTGAGCTGCAGAATAAGAATGACCAGTGACAGTGCATACAGCGAACGTTGCGAGCCATTGAGCAACGCGCTGCCGCCGGTGAGACCGCTGAGCAGAATAATCCACAGGGCTATAAACCAGTCGCCGAGAAAAATATACAACAGGCTGTTGATCAGCAGTACCGGTAGCAGGGTCCTGATCTGCACCTGCTGCGAGGCCTTGAGTGCCGGTTGCCAGAGCAGGAAAAAGCCGATATGGGCAATCAGCAGGGCGCTGCTGAGCAGGGGATTGTCCGCCGGTATTTGCAGCGCCAGCTGCAGTAATAGCAGCATTAGCCCGAGGTGGGCAAACTCGTATTTACTGATGAAATTAAGGCGACTGAGACGGGAGCGGCTGATCATGGTGTTGAAGATTTGCCATCTGTTGAGATTTCAGCACACGCTAGCGGGAAACTGTCGAGATTTCAACAATATTTAATGCAAAAAATTAGCTTAATCTTTTAAGTCTTTGAAAAATATGTACTATACTGATCTGGTATGCGCTGTGCTTAGGTATGATCAGGCTTTAAGAATTTACAGTTAACACTCTCAATAGGAGAAATTAATAATGATGAAGAAACAAGCGGGTTTTACCCTGATTGAAATCGCCATTGTGCTGGTTATTATCGGCCTGCTGCTGGGCGGTGTATTAAAAGGCCAGGAGCTGATCACCAACTCCAAGATCAGCCGTATGTCGAATGATTTTAACGGCATCTCCGCCGGTGTTTTCTCTTACCTGGATCGCTACGGCGCCTATCCCGGTGATGATGAAAATGCACAGGCACGCTGGGGTGGTGATGCAGTAGCCGGTGACGGTGACGGCCTGGTATCCGGCGAACCCTTCTCGGCAACCGTAGGCGATGAAAGCCGTCAGGTATGGGTGCATCTGCGCCAGTCTGGCCTGGTGGCCGGTTCCGGCACTAACCTGCCAAACCATGCATTCGGTGGCCCGATCGGTGTAGCGGATTCTCCGACAGATACAACCATTGCGGGTAATGCAATCTGTATGCAGAACATTGAAGGCAAGATCGCGGAAATCCTGGATCGCCAGCTGGATGATGGCGTAGGCAATACCGGTGAAATGCAGAATGTAGGCGGTACAGTGGCTTATACAGGTACCGAGCTGAACAACACCTTCACCATCTGCAAGCGAATCTAGTCTCGCATTTGCGTTAACACGCAAGCAAAAGCCCGCACAGCAATGTGCGGGCTTTTTTATGTACAGGATGTACGGTATTCCGCGAGAGGCAGCAGCAATCTGCTATAAAAGAAAACGCGAACAACGCACTAAAGTGCAGGAGCACTTTGAACGTGCGAATGCACGGCCCGAAGGGTGTAGCACAGGATGTGCGGAATAAATGCACGCAAATAAACGCAAATGTATGGATTTTGTCGTGGCATGATCTGACCTGTAGGGTGGCATCAAGCGAAGCGGATCCACCTGATTCCCGTTCAATCCTGCCTTTCAAAGGGGACGCTACCCTTTTTCTCTATACTTCGTATGCATTCCCACGCAGGAGCATGGGAACCAGTCAAAAACCAAAGACGAATGACTAAAGACTTTTCTAAGCGCTATTACCCGTCTCCATCCCCAGCTCCTTGATCTTGCGGGTCAGGGTATTGCGGCCCCAGCCGAGTAGCTTCGCCGCCTCCTGGCGTCGGCCGTGGGTTTTGTCCAGTGCGGCGGTAATCATAATGCGCTCGAAGCGGGGCTGTGCCTCGTCCAGCAGGTGATCCTTGCCCATTAGCAACTGGGTTTCCGCCCAGCTTTGCAGGCCATCCTCCCAGTTTTTGGCGGGCAGTTCCTGTGGGCTGCCGCTTTCCGGTAACAGTTCCGGCGGCAGGTCGGACATGTGGATTTCGCGGCTGGAGGCCATTACCGTGATCCAGCGGCAGCTGTTTTCCAGCTGGCGCACATTACCCGGCCAGTCGAGGCTGGACAGATAGGCTTCCACCTCCGGCAGCAGAATCTTCGGCTCCACCTGAATTTCCTTTGCCGCCTGTTTAAGAAACAGCTGCAGCAGCGCCGGTATGTCTTCCTTGCGCTCGCGTAGCGGCGGGATATGAATGCGAATTACGTTCAGGCGGTGAAACAGGTCCTCACGGAACAGGCCCTGCTTGACCCGCTGCTCCAGGTCCTGGTGGGTGGCAGTGATAATGCGTACATTGGCCTTGATCGGCGTGTGGCCACCCACCCGGTAAAACTGGCCATCCGCCAGCACCCGCAACAGGCGGGTTTGCAAATCCGCCGGCATGTCACCGATTTCATCCAGAAACAGGGTACCGCCATCCGCCTGTTCAAAACGGCCGCGACGCTGTGCGGTGGCACCGGTAAATGCGCCCCGTTCATGGCCGAACAGTTCAGACTCCAGCAGGTCCTTGGGAATCGCGGCGGTGTTAATGGCAATAAAAGGCTTGTCTGCCCGTGGGCTGTGCTTGTGTAACGCACTGGCCACCAGCTCCTTGCCGGTGCCGGACTCACCATTGATCAGCACGGTGATATTCGATTTGGAGAGACGGCCGATGGCGCGGAACACTTCCTGCATGGCCGGTGCTTCACCGATAATGTCCGGTGCCTGTGTCTCCTTGCCGGCGTTCTTCTCCGCCGTTTCCGCGCTTTTCTTGCAGGCGCGAGTGGCCAGGTCCACCGCCTCGTCGATATCGAATGGCTTCGGCAGGTATTCAAAGGCACCACCCTGGTAGGCGGATACGGCACTGTCCAGGTCGGAGTGGGCGGTCATAATGATCGAGGGAATTTCCGGGTAACGCTGATTGACGGTGTTGAGAAATTCCAGTCCGTCCATGCCCGGCATACGGATGTCGGTAATAATCGCATCGGGTTGTGCACGGTCCAGGTAGCTCAGTGCAGCGTCGGCGGTTTCGAAACTGCTGACCTGCATGCCTGCATTTTTCAGGGCTTTTTCCAGTACCCAGCGAATCGACGGGTCGTCATCAATGACCCAGATATGGTTTTCAGCCATGGGTATTCTCCACTGCGGTTGAAATGGGTAGGTAGATAGTAAACACGGTTTTGCCCGGCTGGCTGTTCATTTTAATCAGTCCGTCATGCTGGTTGATTAAGGACTGGGCAATCGACAGCCCCAGCCCGGTGCCTTCGGCGCGGCCGGTGACCATGGGGTAAAAAATGTGTTCCTGTAACTCTTCCGGTATGCCGGGCCCGTTGTCGATAATGTCGGTTTGCAGCACCAGCTTGTAATGGTTGCGGCCAATGGTGAAATGCCGCAGCGGACGTGTTCTAAAGGTGATCTCGCCTTCGCCGTTAAGCGCCTGGATCGCATTGCGGGTAATATTCAGCACCGCCTGGATAATCATATTCGAGTCGGCCATGATTTCCGGCAAACTGGGGTCGTAGTCCAGCTTGAAATGGATATGGTCGTTATCGCTAAGCTCGGCACTGAGCAGCTGGCGCACATGTTCCAGCACCTGGTGGATATTGATATTGCGCTTCATCGGCAGGCTGTTGGGGCCGAGCATGCGATCCACCAGCGCCTGCAGCCGATCCGCCTCGCCGATAATAATCTGTGTGTATTCCTTAAGCTCCTCGCTGTGTAGCTCACGCTCCAGTAACTGCGCTGCGCCACGCAGGCCCCCCAGTGGATTCTTGATTTCATGGGCCATGCCCCGTACCAGGTTGCGCGTGGCATTCTGTTCGCTCAGCAGTTTTTCTTCGCGGGCAATGCGGATGTGCCGGTCCATATGTGAGATTTCCAGCATCAGCTTGACGCTGTGGTCTGCCTGTTGCAATGGCGTGAGCACATAATCAATGGTCAGCTTGCGACCACTGGGCAGGCGGGTGCTGGTTTCATATTCGGAAATCGGGTGCAGATCCTCGCTCGCCTTAAGCAGCCGCTTTTCAAAGGCGTCTTCCAGTATCATCACCTTCTGTAAGGGCGAGCCGATGGCCTGGCGGCTGGAAATATGCAGCAGATTTTCACAGGCAGGGTTGATGTACTCGATAACCAGTTGATCAGTCAGCAGCAGCACCGCTGTATTGAGGTTGTCGAGTATGGTCTGCTGAAGCAGATGATCTGATGAATCGTTTGCGCTCATATAGTGCTTTTAGCAAGAACTGAACCAGAAATAAAAGTGTATCAGCGGGATATGACAATTCTATAAAAATCAATGAATTATGTTTATTAGGCTGAGGCCCCGGCTAAACATCGGGGGTATTTCACGCTTATACGGGTTTGAGTATAACGGCTGACAGGATAATGCGCACCAAAATGGTGCAAGTTATTGGGCTAACTGACAGGCGGGCTGTAGTGATGTTGGCGAGCTGACTTAATTTTGTCCAGCTCTGGGGTGAAGAATCGAGTGGCGATGCAGATGAAAAGTGATGCTATCGCTCTGTTTCAGGGTTTCGCCCTGTTTGTTTTTAATGACTGCACTCAACTGGTGCGTGCCACGGTCGATATTCTGCAGGGTGGCCTGAAGGGTGGTGAGATTCTCGCTCACCAGCTGATTATCGAGCAGCAGGCTGATCGAGTGCCCCTGTGCCAGATTCAGTGCAGGCTGTATGCTCAGGCTAATGCTGATATTGCCGTTGTTGCTGCGAATTGCCTGATCGTGTTCGGGCGATGTGATCTGCAGCAGGCTGTAGCGGGTTTCCGGCATATCCGGTGCAGGTAAAGCGGGCTCTGCTTTGGGCGGTATTCGTGTTGCGGGAATGGTATTGTCGCTGTAGGGATCCAGTTTTCTGGCATCCTTATGCTGTGGCTGGTCGGAATAGCTGACATTGCCTTCCTCATCAACCCATTTGTACATCTCCGCCTGTGCGGCCTGGCCGAGCAGTAGCAGGCTGCCGAAAAGTACCAGTTGAATCCAGTGTGTGAATTTGCTTTTCATAGCATTGATAGTAGGTAGATTATGCGCACTGTGCAAAGGTTTTCTTTTCGTCTCTGCGCTCGACCCGGCTTTATAAAGTTGTTCGTCTTTAGTCAACCAACGACATTACTCGTTCCCACGCTCCCGCGTGGGAATGCATACGAAGTATAGAGAAAAAGGGTAGCGTCCCCTTTGAAACCCGAAATACCGCACATCCTGTGCATCTTCGCTACCGGCTCCTGCCTCTCGCGAAATACCGCACATCCTGTGCATAACCGCTACCGGCATCCATGCCTCACGCGGAATACCATACTTCCTGTATATCTTTGCTCCCGACATCCCTATCTCCCGCAAAATACCGCACATCCTGTGCATAAAAAAAAGCCCCGCGGTGCGGGGCTTTCTATGCTGCTTAAGTCAGCCGGCTATGGCCAGCTTGTGACTTATACAGAGTAGTACATGTCGAATTCAACGGGGTGAACCGCCAGGCGTGAACGCTGTACTTCTTCGTTTTTCAGCTCGATATAGGCTTCGATCTGATCCACGGTGAATACACCACCCCTGGTCAGGAATTCATGATCCGCCTTCAGTGCTTTCAGCGCTTCGTCCAGTGAGAAGGCAACCTGTGGAATGCTGGCTTCTTCTTCCGGAGGCAGGTCATACAGGTTCTTATCCATCGCATCGCCAGGGTGAATCTTGTTCTGGATACCATCCAGGCCTGCCATCATCATCGCTGAAAATGCCAGGTAAGGGTTGGCGGCGTTATCCGGGAAGCGAACTTCAACACGGCGTGCCTTGGGGTTGCTGACAAATGGAATACGGATAGAGGCAGAACGGTTACGTGCTGAATAGGCCAGCATAACCGGTGCTTCAAAGCCGGGAACCAGTCGCTTGTAGGAGTTGGTGGCCGGATTGGTAAAGGCATTCAGTGCTTTAGCGTGCTTGATGATACCACCGATGTAGAACAGCGCAGTTTCAGACAGGCCGCCATACAGGTCGCCTGTGAACAGGTTCTTGCCATCTTTCGCCAGTGACATATGTACGTGCATGCCGTTGCCGTTGTCGCCAACCAGTGGCTTGGGCATAAAGGTTACCGTTTTGCCGTAAGCGTGCGCTACGTTGTGGATCGCATATTTAAGAATCTGTACTTCGTCCGCTTTCTTAACCAGTGTGTTAAAGGCTGCACCGATTTCACACTGACCCGCAGTGGCCACTTCGTGGTGATGCACTTCGGTTTCAACACCCATATCTTCAATCACCAGGCACATGGCTGAGCGCAGGTCCTGTAGTGAGTCAACCGGTGGAACGGGGAAGTAGCCGCCCTTAACGCCGGGACGGTGACCCAGGTTACCGGTTTCAGTCTGTGCGCCCTTGCTCCATTCCGCTTCTTCCGAACCGATCTTGTAGAAGACTTCGCCCATGTCGTTTTTCCAGGACACGCTGTCGAATACAAAGAATTCGTTTTCAGGACCAAAGTAGGCAGTATCCGCAATACCGGTCGACTTCAGGTATTCTTCCGCACGTCTGGCAGTGGAACGTGGGTCACGCTCATAGCCCTGCATGGTGGCAGGTTCGATAATGTCACAGCTGATGTTCAGGGTCGCTTCTTCGCAGAAGGGGTCCATAACCGCAGTGGTGGGGTCCGGCATCATAATCATGTCGGATTCATTAATGCCTTTCCAGCCTTCAATAGAAGAACCGTCAAACATCTTGCCTTCTTCAAAGGTGCTTTCGCTGATGGAGTGAGCAGGGCAGGATACATGCTGTTCCTTGCCACGTGGGTCTGTAAAGCGGAAATCAACGAATTTTACTTCGTTGTCTTTCAGCATTTTTAATACGTCATTTGCTGTCATAGTTGCTGACATGGTTGTCTCCAGATAGGTAGTACATGATTTAAATTCGAAACGTGTCGGCTTCAGGCCCCTGTCTGTTTATGGCCTGTGGTCACATAAACGGCTTTCATCTTTTTTGTTCACTCCCACGCCCGGTAGAAAGCATAGCTTACCGATTCGTGCGCACCGTGCCCTGGCCGGATGCGACAGGTTTCTAAACTGGTTGTTTTTACACTGCCAGCTATTCTGCATGAAATATGCCACAAGTGAAATGCCTAAAAATGGGCGTTTTGGGGCAATATAAAATGAAGTTGCACCATAATAGTGCGCACTGGTTTTTAACTGCACCATAATAGTGCTATTTGTATAAAACCTCCACCGAGCCGATGCAGTTCAGCTTTTTACTGGCATCACGGATGCGGCTTTTTATCTGCTCCGGCTCAACGCCGGGCTGTATCAATGAAAGCGGCAATACCAGCTCGATATTAATTTTGCCATCCAGGTAATGCAGGGTTATATCCTGCACTTGCCGGGTTTCTGTGATGTCCTGCCACAGGGTTTGCAGATTGCTGAGTACCGCATCCCGCAGGGGCAGGTGACGGCAGCTGTTTTCCGTGAGTTCGTCGTCTTCCGGGTCGATGTGCACGGTGACATCCTGAATCTCTTCAAACTGCTCGATCAGCGCCATTTCCACTGCTTCCGAAATCTGGTGGCCCTCCGATACGCTCAGCCTGGGGCTAACCAGAATGTGCAGGTCAACCAGCGCCATGTGACCCATGCGGCGGCTGCGCAGCATATGCAGCTGTTTTACCCCGTGCACATCCAGTACGGCCTGTTCTACCTGGGCCAGGGTCTCCTGATCCAGGCCGGTATCCACCAGCTCCTGGAAGCTCTGGTGACCCAGTTCCCAGCCGATTTTACAGATCATCAGCGCCACGATAATTGCGGCAATCGAGTCCAGCATGGGATAGCCCCACATGGCCCCGGCAATGCCCACAAACACCACAATTGAGGAAATCGCATCGGTACGATGATGCCAGGCATTGGCTTCAAGCAGGCTTGATTTAACCCGCCGCGCCACAATCATAGTGTACTGATAGAGGATTTCCTTGCTGGCTATGGAGGCCCCGGCCACCCACAGGGTGATTATGCCGGGAATCGCGAGTTTTTCTGCATCCAGCAGGCGATAGGCCGCATCCACGCCAATGCCGATGCCCACCGCGGTGAGTAATACCGCCAGGGTAATGGTGGCAAAGGTTTCGTAGCGAGCGTGGCCGTAAGGGTGATCCTCGTCGGCATCGATATTTGAATGATGGGTGGCCAGCAGCACCATGCCGTCGGAGACCAGGTCGGATAAGGAATGCAGGCCATCGGCAATCAGTGCCTGGGAATGGCCGATGTAACCGACCAGCAGCTTACCGATGGATAGCAGCAGATTGACAATCAGCCCCCACCAGGTGGCAGTGTCCATGGCTTTCTTACGTTGTGCTTTGCTGATGTCCACCGATTATCTGTTCGCAGGATTGAATTAATTGGTTATTGTCATGCCATACAACATTGCATGCAAGTCGACGGTATAATTAACCATGACGCACGACACATAGGTTGGTTGCGCAATTTTTTCGATGCACCGAATAACTCGGGGCGTCTTCCGTGAATCAGGAGAGCAGGTTTATGATCGAACTACAGGTTGAAAATATCAAATGCGGCGGTTGTGCCTCCAGTATAAAAAAAGGTTTGTTATCCGATGCACGGGTAAAGGATGTCAATGTGGATGTGGAACAGGGCAGAATCAGCATTGAAATGTCCGATGACACTTCAGCGCAGGATGAGACAACCAGAAATGAACTGGCGGCAGCACTGTTGAAAATGGGTTACCCCGAAACCGGTACCGCGGAAGGCATCAAGGCAGCCAAAGCCATGGCCAAATCCTTTGTCAGTTGTGCGATTGGGCGCGTTGACAATATGGTAAACAAATAATCGCATAGGAAGAAAAACTGCCTGAAGTTTACTGCATGGTATCTTCGCTAACTTCACATAAATGTCATAATTTGTTCATATTAAATTCAGATTGTCTGCCGATACTTGCGATACTGAAAAGTAAACAGTAGAGGATTGACACTATGAAATTTTACATTCGAGAGTGGAGCGAAGGCACCATCGTATTGATGACAGAAGCAGGTCATGTGTTATCGTATTTTTCCAGCGTCAGAGATGCATTGCATGCCTGTTCAGAATGGTACGGTGCCAATAGCAAAGAGAAAAAATACGAAGTGACCGTACAGTATAAAAACCAGGGTGATGCCTATGCAACCGTGGCCAGATGCGCTTAAGGTCGCTGTTTTTTTTGCTTTAATTATTCCTGACAAACTTCAATCGTAACAAACACTTCATCATCCACTTCACGGGTGCTAATAATCTTATGGCCGTTAATGCGGCACCAGGCGGGAATGTCGTTCAATGCGCCTGGGTCAGTGGACACCACTTCCAGTGTATCGCCAGCCTGTAGCTGGTTAACTTTATCCTGCGTACGAATCACCGGCATGGGGCAGAACATGCGTCGTGCATCCAGTTCGTAATGAGCCAAAGTTGTAACCTCCAAAAAGTTTAAATCCGCTAGATACCTTCGCTCGAGTTAAACGTACCACTCAGCTTTAATTTCACTGGCAGGCATGGGTGCCACTTCCAGCTGGATGGTTTCGCCATTGGTGCGCCGCGCTTCGATATTTACACTGGGCTGGTTTTTGCCCTGGGAAAAACGCGCGGTAATCTGTGCGGCGAACTTCAGGTCCTCGTCACTGGCCACGCCGTCGAGCAGGGTTAAGGGGCCGGGTACGTCAGTGGTTTTAAATGAAATGTAATTATTGCGGTAACCCTGCAGGAATTTGTTCTCGCCATCTTCACGGCCCACTATCAGTTTGTAGTGGGGAGCCGGGCGAATATGGCGGCCGACTTTGAGCAGCATAATGTCATCCATTTCATATTCGCGACTGCCACGGGCATCCCATAAATCCACCAGCTTGGCGGAGTAGTTTTCGTCGGTAAGAAAACAGCAGCCGCCGGCCGGTTTAGCGTAGTCTTCAAAACCGAACTGCGCCGCCAGTTGCATTTGCGGTTTGCGGTTGCGACCGGAAAAACCATATAACTTATCGCGATCAACCCAGCCTTCTTTTTCCGGCAGGGTGGGCGGTAAATTACGTGCGCACAAGGGGCGCAGTAAACGATCATCGGCACCGGATTCGCGGGAGACAATGGGCATGGTTTCCTTGCGTTGTGACATGGGGCGCTGGCCCACCACTTCGCCGGTAATAATAAAATCAAAACCGTTTTCGTCGGCCCATTGTTTGGCCTTGTTAACCATAAACACCTTGCAGTCGAGGCAGGGGTTCATATTGGCACCATAGCCGTGTTTCGGATTGAGCAGCACGTCCTTGTATTCTTCAACGATATCGATAATGTGCAGCTTGATGCCCAGCTGTTCGGCAGACCAGAGCGCGTTATTGCGCTTGGGTTTGTCCTTGTCCTTTTTACGAATCGCGTGGGTGTGGCCTTCAACACAGAAACCGGTGAAGAAGTTAATGCCTTCCACGTGAATGCCCTGTTCGAGCATGACGCGAGCAGCGAGTAGTGAGTCGAGGCCGCCGGAAATCAGGGCGACCGCTTTGCGTTGTTGAGACATGGTGCTTCCGGGTATAGCTGACAAATAGCCGGCCATTTTAACAGGATTAACGCCGCTGTGCCGCTTTTGCGGATAAACGTAAACCCTGTAAATACTGCGCTTTTATCATCGCACTGAGGCGTAAATCAGCTTTTCGCGGCTATTTTTTCAACAACCAGGCAATCGCGCCCGGTACGCCACGCCATAGCTCGGTATTCTGTGCCGCATACAGCACCGCTTCATCCTTGTCGCCGCTGCCCAGGCGTTCCGGCATGCGCTTCGGCATTTTGATTTTGCCGGTGAGTACTTTCGGCACGTATTTATTATGCGCCAGTGCCTGCTGTTTCAGCTGGCGGCTGTCGCTGCTGTCGCCCTGTTCAATAAACGCGCACAACGCCTGGTCGAAGAGAAAAAAGGCCCCCGTGTCCTGGGCAAACTGCCGGGCCAGTGCCCGTGCTTTGTCCAGCTGGCGGGTGGTGATATAGCAGTTGCTCAGGGGGTAACGGTTAAACTGGTTGTCCGCCGGGTTGAGCACAATGCCGCGCTCGTAGCAGGCGATGGCGTTGGCATAATCTTTAAGGTGCGCATAGCTGCTGGCCAGGTTGGTCAGCGCCTCCATAAAGGTGCGGGTTTCACGGATCAGCCAGAAGCGTCCCGTGTTTTTCTCGAAAAAATCCTCCCCCAGCACCCGCTCGCAGCCTTCCACTGCGCGTTTCAACAGGTCGCGCCGTTCCTCCGAGCTGGCGGCTTCCCATTGCGCCAGCAGCATCAGCGCATTGATATTGTCCGGGTCCTGTTGCAGCACCTGGTGCGCCAGCTGCACTTTTTCGATCGGGTCGGGGCTGGCCCAGGCCTGCTGGATCAGGTTGTTATTGTCCTGCATCGGCTGTTGCGGGTTAAACAGTGGAATCCCCGCCGAATTGCCGCTGCCCAGGCGCACGCCGCTGGTTTTGCGTGGCTGCTGGTGCTTCTTTGCCAGATCCGCGTAATTCTGCATCAGCTTGCTGAATTCACTGAACACCGACAGGGTCACGGTTTCAATCGGCAGGTTGCCGTTCTTGAATTTAGCGGTCAGGACCTGTGCATTGTGCAGGTTGGAGAAGAAGCTCAGCATGGCCCAGAAGGACTGGGGTTGCGCGGCATCTTTAACCTCATCCCAGAAGTGCTCGGTCAGGGTCAGTCCCAGTTCGAAGCCGTGGCTCCAGTGGTGCAGCGCATTGCTTTCGAAGTTGGCGGCAAAGGGCTCGGTGAGGATGCAGTCTTCGGGCAGGCCTACCATAAAATCGTCGATATCCTGCGCGATGCGTTGTTGCAGCTGGCTGATGGTGTTCAGGTACGCCTCAGCCTGGGACACATCCGGCGGCTGATCGGCAAACACCGCGGGCATCCACTCGTGTTGTTGCAGTTTTACCGGGGTGCTGCAGATGGCAAACAGAAAGCCCTGCAGCTGGTGCAGGTTGAGGGTACTGGCCGGGCGCTGCGGGTCCTGCAGCCACTGGGCAAGCTCGTGCAGTGATACGGTTTGGTCAGGCATGGGATTCCGAATCTGGCGAAAGGGGGCGCTATTATCCAGCAATCAGGCGGGTGAGGCCAGCGCATGGCAAACCGTTGAGGTCGCCGATGCGCAGGTCAGGGGCAAAAAAGCGGTAAAATCGACCAATTTTCTGTGGTTACAGGCAGGTCATTGCGCCGTGAATTCGGTATACTTGCCTGCTTTATAAAAACAATGATCGAATTCTAAATGGCATACGATGTATCAACGTTTCAGGGGCTGATCAACGCCCTGCAGGATTTCTGGGCAAAGCAGGGCTGCGCCATCATTCAACCGCTGGATATGGAAGTCGGCGCCGGCACCTTTCACCCGGCGACCTTTCTGCGCTCCATCGGCCCGGAGCCCTGGCGCGCGGCCTATGTGCAGCCCTGCCGTCGACCCACCGATGGCCGTTACGGCGAAAACCCCAATCGCCTGCAGCACTATTACCAGTTCCAGGTGGCGCTCAAGCCCAATCCCGATGATATCCAGGAATTGTATCTTGATTCGTTAAAGGCACTGGGCTTCGACCCGCTGGAACACGATATCCGTTTTGTTGAAGACAACTGGGAATCTCCCACCCTGGGTGCCTGGGGGCTGGGCTGGGAAGTCTGGCTGAACGGCATGGAAGTCACCCAGTTCACCTACTTCCAGCAGGTGGGTGGCCTGGAGTGCCGTCCAGTGACCGGTGAAATCACCTATGGCCTGGAACGCCTGGCGATGTATATCCAGAACAAGCAGAGCATCTTCGACCTGGTGTGGACCGAAGGCCCACAGGGTGTCGTCACCTACGGCGATGTATTCCACCAGAATGAGGTTGAACAGTCTCATTACAATTTCGAGCAGGCGGATACCGAATCCCTGTTCGCCTGGTTCGATACCTGCGAAAAAGAAAGCGCACGTTTGATTGAGCAGGGCCTGCCATTGCCCGCCTATGAGCAGGTGTTGAAAGCCTCCCATACGTTTAACCTGCTGGATGCGCGCCACGCCATTTCGGTAACCGAACGCCAGCGCTATATCCTGCGCGTACGCACCCTGTCCCGTGCAGTGGCGCAGGCCTATTACGATGCACGTGAGGCGCTGGGCTTCCCCATCTGTAAAGCAGCTAAGGAGTCAAAATAATGAGCACACGTGACTTGTTAGTTGAAATTGGTACGGAAGAATTACCACCCAAAGCATTGAGTAAATTATCTGATGCATTTGCCGCGGGTATTGAAACAGGTTTGAAAGATGCCGGCATTAATTATGCAAAAGTAAACGCCTATGCATCACCACGCCGACTGGCCGTGTTAATTAACCAGGTTGACGAAGCGCAGGCAGATCGTGATATAGAAAAACGTGGGCCAGCGCTTAAGGCGGCATACGATAAAGATGGCAACGCGACGAAAGCGGCACAGGGTTTTGCACAGGGTTGTGGCGTGGATGTGTCCGAGCTGCAAACCATGAGCACCGAAAAAGGTGAGTGGCTGGTGTTTCGTGAGCTGGAAAAAGGCCGGCCAACCACCGAGCTGGTACCCGACATGGTTAACCAGGCACTGGCGAAATTGCCGATTCCCAAGCGTATGCGCTGGGGCGACCGTGATGCGGAATTTGTGCGCCCGGTGCACTGGGTTGTGATGCTATTCGGACATGATGTGATTGATGCAGAGATTATGGGTATTCAATCGGGTCGTGATTCACGCGGTCATCGTTTTCATCACCCTGAAGTGATTAACCTGCAGTCACCTGAAGACTACATCCATCGTCTTAAATCGCCGGGTTATGTCATGGTGGATCGTGAAGAACGACTGCAGACGATTAAACAACAGGCAGAACAAACTGCAGAAAAACTCGGCGGCAAAGCCATTATTGATGAAGACCTGTTACAGGAAGTCACCGCACTGGTTGAATGGCCGGTGGCCGTAGCGGGCGATTTTGATAAAGAGTTTCTTGAAGTGCCTGCCGAGAGTCTGATTTCATCCATGCAGGATCATCAGAAATATTTCCCGGTGGTGAATGCAGATAATGCCTTGATGCCGCATTTCATTACCATCAGTAATATTGAAAGCAAAGATATTGCAAAAGTGAAAGATGGCAACGAGCGGGTGATTCGCCCGCGCCTGGGCGACGCCAAGTTTTTCTGGGAACAGGACGGCAAGAAAAAGCTGGAATCACATATCGATTCACTGGATAAAGTGGTGTTCCAGGCGAAGCTGGGATCTGTGGGCGATAAGTCACGTCGCGTCGCCAGCATTGCTGAATCGATAGCAACAGAGCTGGGTGAAGATGCGGCACTGGCAAAACGCGCCGGGCTGTTAAGCAAGTGTGACCTGATGACCGAGATGGTGAATGAATTCACCGACCTGCAGGGCATTATGGGTCGTTACTATGCGCAGAACGATGGCGAAGATCAACGTGTCGCGGATGCACTGGATGAACAGTATATGCCACGCTTTGCCGGCGACCAGTTACCCGCCGGTCGCATCGGACAGATATTATCCCTGGCGGACAAGCTGGATACCCTGTTAGGTATCTTTGCCATCGGGCAGAAACCCAGCGGTGAAAAAGATCCGTTTGCACTGCGTCGTGCTGCACTGGGTGTGTTGCGTATTTTAATCGAGTGCAAACTGGATCTTGATCTGCAGATTTTACTTAAACATGTGGCACAGCAGTATGCAGCTGAAGTAAAAGCCGAAGCGGCCATCGACGATGTAGTTCACTTTATGCTGGATAGACTGAAAGTGTATTACACCAGTCAGCAGGTCGGGGTAGATGTGTATGATGCGGTGCTGGCGCTGAAGCCAACCCGTCCCCTGGATTTTGATCGTCGTATTCACGCGGTGAATGAATTTATTAAGCTGGATGCGGCGGAAAGCCTGGCGGCGGCGAATAAACGCATTGGCAATATCCTGAAAAAAATCGACGGTGAATTGCCCCACCTGATTAACCTTGACCTGTTACAGGAAAAGGCAGAGAAGCATCTGCATGATGAATTGCAACGCATTGCTGCAGAGGTTACGCCAAAACTGGATGCCGGTGATTATGCCGATGCATTACAGCAACTGGCGGCACTGCGTGAGCCGGTGGATGCATTTTTTGACCAGGTGATGGTAATGGCCGACGACGAAGCCCTGAAACATAACCGCATTGCAATGCTCAGTCAGTTGCACGGGCTGTTTATCAAGGCGGCGGATTTATCGCGTCTGCAGGCATCGCCCAAATAAATTTTATGCGCCCGCTGTTATAGCAACGGGCGCGTCATCAAACGGATATAAAAAGTGAGCCAACAATCCTCGTTTTCCCGTATTGGCCTGTACCTGAGGTCATCCATATTCTGGTGTTTGCATGTGCTTAGCCTGATTCCGGTAATACTGGTTCTATTGCTGTTTTTCTGGGCGCCGATTGGTGTGCGCTATGCCATTGCCTCCAGCTGGGCAAAAATGAATATGCGTTTTCTCAAATGGATCTGTGGTCTCGATTATGAAATAAAAGGGCGGGAAAATATTCCGGCCGAGGCCAGCCTGGTGTTAATGAATCACCAGTCCACCTGGGAGACGCTGGCCACGCAGAGTATCTTCCCCAACCAGTTATGGGTGCTGAAAAAAGAACTGTTGCGCGTGCCATTGTTCGGCTGGGGGCTGGCACTGATCAGCCCGATCGCCATCGATCGCAAGGCGGGCAAAAAAGCTATAGACCAGATTGTTGAGCAGGGTGAAGCGAAACTGAACCAGGGTCGTTGGGTGATTGTGTTCCCGGAAGGCACGCGCATGGCGCCCGGTGTTGACAGCAAATATAAAATGGGCGGCTTTATTTTCGCCACGCGCATCAGTCACCCGGTATTGCCAGTGGCGCATAATGCCGGCGAGTTCTGGCCCAAGCACAGTTTTATCAAATACCCCGGCAAGATCACCATTTCCATAGGCGAGCCCTTTAACGCCAGCGGCATGGACCCCGATGAGGTCAAGCAACGGGTGGAAGGTTGGATCAAGCAGGAACAGAAAGTGATTGGTGATCCTGCGCGTTATAAACGTTGATAGTTGATCAAAATAAAATACATAAATCACGACAACCCCGTTAAACGGGCTACACAATAAAAAGGCGGGGCAGATGACAATTCAGGATTTAAACCAGCAGTTTGCAATTGAAAATCATCTGCAGATCATCGAAGGTGAGGGCGGCTTCGCCTTTATTAAAATCCACAATGCCAAAGCCGATGCGCTGATTTCACTCTATGGCGGTCAGGTTTTATCCTATCGCAAACTGCAGCAGCCGGATGTGTTTTTTTTAAGTGACAAAGCCTGGTATCAGGACGGCAAGGCAATCAAGGGTGGTGTACCTATCTGCTGGCCCTGGTTTGGTAGTGATCCTGAAAATAAAGGCCGCCCTGCTCACGGGTTTGCCCGCAACAGTTTATGGCAATTATCAGCAACCGAACAGCTGGCAAACGGTGATACGCTGGTTGAGTTACAGTTAAGCCCGAATGAGCTGTCCCGTTCGTTGTGGCCCCATGAGTTCCTGCTCAGCCTTAAAGTCACCGTGGGTGATGAGCTGACACTGCAATTAACCACGCAAAATAAAGACGCACAGGCGTTTGAAATTACCCAGGCGCTGCACAGTTATTTTGCCGTAGAAGCGATCGATGCGCTGCGTATCAGTGGGCTGGAAAATTTAAGTTATCTGGATAAGGCGAAAAGCAATAGCGGTGCAGAACAGAAAACCCAGCAGGGCGAGATTCATATCGAGGGCGAAGTGGATCGTATTTATCTGCAGGTGCCGGAAAAAATCACGCTCAAACACATTGCGCCATCCCATTCAGCCGATGCGACGATTAGCCTGCAGAGTAAAAACAGTGCCACCGCAGTGGTGTGGAATCCGTGGCAGCAACTGTGTGAACAGAGCGCGGATCTGAAGCCCGACGATTACCAGCGCTTTGTCTGCGTGGAAACCGCTAATGCTGCGACGGACGTAATCAAGCTGGCAGCGGGTGAATCCTTTAGTTTGCAGGCAAAAATTGCCCTGAAATAATTGCGCTGAAAAACATGCTCTGAATCAGTAAGGTATCGTTAATAAGCACAACGCGGCGCGCGGTTCGTCGCTAATTGCTTGCTATCACGCAGGTAAGGCGCCTATAGTGTGCGCCCTTGCGTAGCGAATCTGGTTGCGTGTTATTACACCGAGCCTGATTATGTTTCCCTACCGTGTCCGCTACCAGACCATCGAGTTCGATGGGCTGGATATCCATATTCGCAGCCTGCGAGATAAACAGGAATTTTCCGATACCCTGGGTGAAGCCGAAATGTTGGGCATTTCCTCAGCGCAATGGTCGCTGTTTGGTGTGGTCTGGGATTCAAGCCAGGTGCTGGCCCATGAAATGCTGGCCTATCCGATTGCGGGCAAGCGAGTGCTGGAAATGGGTTGCGGCATGGCCTTAAGCAGCCTGTTATTGAATGCCCGTGGCGCGGATATTACCGCGACCGATTATCATCCTGAGGCGGGCAGCTTCCTGGCAGAAAATACCCGCCTGAATAATGGTCGTCACATTCCATTTCTGCGCACCAACTGGGCAGAGTCCCACCCGGGGCTGGGGCAGTTTGATGTGCTGATTGGTGCCGACCTGCTGTATGAACAACAGCATATTGAACAGTTGTCCGCATTTATCCAGCGTCACGCCAGCCCGCAGTGTGAAATTATTCTGGTGGATCCGGGGCGTGGTCACTACACCGGTTTTACAAAAAAGATGCAGTCACTGGGTTATGTGCATAGCCGGCATAAGCCTGAGGCATGTGAGTATCTGCGGCAGCCGTTTAAAGGGCATGTGCTGAAGTTCAGCATATCACCCAGCCTGCCCTAAAAGGGGTCAGAGCCACTGCTGTCCCACTTAATCACGCACCAGGGATAGCTGCAGCTGCAAGTCAGGCGGCCTGTCTATGTTATTTGGCTTCAACAGCTCTATTAATGATCGCCTGCTAAACAAATTGGTCTGCAATAGC
>Ga0209692_10000313_pt1 | contig 137365 bp, 117 predicted proteins | sample tdDd472_FD_187129 | JGI IMG/M metagenome (GOLD analysis project Ga0209692, IMG submission 187129) | Marine sediment microbial communities from the Atlantic coast under amendment with organic carbon and nitrate - tdDd47.2 (SPAdes)... | ecosystem: Environmental > Aquatic > Marine > Coastal >... | reverse complement strand
CGGAAATAAAAAAGCCGCCTGGAAAACCAGGCGGCAAGCTCTAAAACGCTATGGGAGTGAAGTTTATTGAGCGGTAATTGTCATTTGTGGAGCCGAATCGTCTGGGCCACTAACGGTAAATCGATAAATGCCGTCTGATGGAATGGTTAACCGGATATTTGACGTATTGAATGATAAAGTCTTAGGTACACCGATCGCGAGATCCTGGTCATCGACATTAGCGCCATAGTTAATGTCACTCCAGTCAGCATTGGCAAACTTAAACTCATAGTCACCGGCGGTAAGGACTTTATCGAAGATATAAATCGAATCGCCTTGATAAACCATTTCATCGTCATTGCCCCAGCCATTAAATGAACCTTTCAGATAAATCGCCTGGTCGCCATACATCTTGGTCTGATGGACCGAAAGGAATTTCTGATTGCTATCCGATGAGTCAAACAGGAAGGTGTACTCACCAGCCACAGCGAAATCCATAGACATGTTGCCCAATCCCGCACCGGGACCGATTAACTTGGCGATATCTTCGGTGACATTTGCGTTGCCATCACCGTAAGTTAAATCAACCGTTGACCAATCCTCAGAGGCAATTTTAAATTCCTGGACGCCTGTAGTCGTAACATCCACGATAACTTTGTACATACCATCTCCAATATGCACCAGCTGTGAACCGGTTCCCCAGCCATTGATTGCACCGCGGATGTAGATGGGTGTTCCAGCGTAAGTTTCAGTATTGCGAACATTGATTATCGGCGCTTCCGGATCGGACGCGTCAAGTTCAAAGAAATACGAGCCATCAACCGCTGGTGTAAAGGACAGGTTACCCGCGCCACGGCTTAATGTTTTATCGGTATTTTCAGTCACGACGCCATCCGAAGAACCAAAGTCCACGGTTGACCAGTCTTCTGAAGCAACTTTAAATCCATAGCCAGTTGAACCTGTTAACGCGATCGACGTACGATAGATACCGTCGCCGACATAGGTAAGTGGGTTATCAGTGTTCCAGCCGTTCATATCACCACGGATATAAATTTCGGTGTCGCCGTAAGGCACTACATCAGGCGTACCCGAAGTCGCATAAGCCGACAAACCGTCTCCTTGAGTTGCCCCTTGCCCTTTAACAAAAACAGCCATAGTTCGTGCTGGCACGGTAAAGGTTCCCTCATCGGTACCTTCGCTAAAGCTGGCACTCGCGACGCGTGCATCAACGGAAGTTGCCAGAGTCGGGTGAAGGGTAAATCCTGTCGCAGTCGGTACGGTGTGTGAGCGCTCGGCGCCGGTTGCATTGATCATCACGACAATGGCATCGTTGGCTGGATCCAGGTCCACCAAGCCGGACCCATCATCGATACTCATAACAATCACGCCCTGGGTTTGATTGCTACCAATATTATGGAATCCAACACGGCCTATCACATCAGCTTCGCTATTCAGCCTGAATAATTTGCTATCGCGGCGTATACTTAAAAACTCTTTAAATACGCTCGAAGCAAACATAACGTCATTGCTAGCTACCTGAGTCAGTGGGCTAGAAGCAATGCCGACAATTGTGGTCCAGTTACTACCGTTGTCCTGTTCCAGTGGTAGACCAACATTCCAGTTGTTGGTGTTTTTAGTAAAGTCCACATAGTTAAACCAGTCACCGGCATCGTAAGTATTGCGGTCCATCGATTTAGAGCGCAAGAAATCGCCCCCCATTTGTAAAAACGGGATCCCCTGGCTCATCAGTGGAATACTGATGGCGATATTTTGTGAGCGAACGCGCTCTTCCAGCGACATATCAAAAGGCAGGTTGTACTGGAGCTGATCCCACAAGGTTTCATTATCATGTTTAGACACATAATTGATCACATCGGCAGGGTCTAACCCATAGGAGGGTCGCGAAAAGCTGGAGCCTGTCGCGGCAGTGCCATTAGAACTTTCTAGCACGTAGTTGGCAAGCGTTCCAGCCATGCCCAATTTAACAACGTCCTGTTCGTCCATATTGCCGTTTTCATGGAAGAGCGCGGTTGAGCGAATGCCCTCACGCAGGCGATCATTAAAAGTGGCAATTTCAGTTCCGGCCATATTCTCCTGGTTCGCCTGGTCATCACGACCATCACCACGGAACCACCCCTCACCATAAAAATAATTGTCCGGGTCAATTATCTGGATCGCATCCCGCGCGGAAAGCATCTGGTCAACCGAGCCATGACTCATTATGTCGAATCGGAATCCGTCAAACTTATATTGCTCGGTCCAAACTTTCAGCGAGTCGACCATTAACTTGTCCATCATGCGATGCTCGAGCGCAGTGTCGTTACAACAGGTTGATTGCTGCACATCACCGGTGGTTAAATCGCGGCGATGATAATAACCGGGCACGACTTTATCAAGCACAGAGTTATCCCACAAACCTGCCGAATTGGTGTGGTTGTAAACCACGTCAAGCACAACGCGTAATCCAATTTCGTGTAAGGCCTGGTTCATCGCACGCATTTCCACAATACGCGCAATGCCATCAGGATCAGACGCATATATACCATCCGGTACATTGAAGTGTTTTGGATCATAACCCCAGTTAAATGAGTCATAACCGCGCATATCATTAGCCAATGCCTGCGCGTCTGCTGATGAGGGTAAATAACTGGCGAACAAATCTTGTAGGACCGTTGTGTTATCACTGCCCAACTCGTCGCACACCTGCGCGTTTTCATTGACCGCACATAAATCTGCAACCGTATCGGTGATATCGACAATATCTGCGCTGTCTTCATTGATGCTGGCAATATCATTGGCCGGCAACATATGGAAGTGAGTTAAACCGCTAGCGACCAGATCGCTTAAATGTTGAACGGGAGCGGTTCCTTCCTCGGTAAACGCCAGATACTTGCCACGATTTGCTGTGCTAGTACTTTCGTCTCTGACACTGAAATCACGGATATGACCTTCATAAATGACCGCATCTTCTGGATCGACAACGGTTGGAACGGCATGCGAATCCCATCCTTCAGGTTTCAGGTCGTCATCATTGAGATTAACAAATTGACTGAAAACACCGTTGGTCGACAGGCTGACCGAATAAGGATCGGAAGTCCGTATCGATTCGATAGCGTCATTTTGTGGATGGTAAACTGTTAAACCAAACCGATAGAACATGCGATCAAGATCGCTGCCACCGACATGAGACCAAATGCCCGTTGCCGTATCTTCGGTCATTGATTCGCTACGCACAAACTGCTTATCGGCATCGTACAAAAAGAGCGTCACATCTTGGGCTGTGGGCGCCCAGACTGACACGCTGATGGTATCGTCTTGGTAGACGACACCCAAAGTTTGCTCGTCGGCATCGTTGTCGCCGCGTGTATAAAGTGCGTCTAACACATTGCCGTTTTGCACGCGCGTCGCCAGAAAAGCGCCATCGGTATCATAAGCCGCCAACACCAGTTGCGCTTTGTTCATCGCCTTGGCTTCATCTGCGGTCCATTCTCCTGTAAACACAGCCCAGCTGCTAAAGAATGGAAATTCGGCCTGTTGCTCTGGTGTCAATGCGGTTTCGGTTAAGGTAACGGCAGTACCGGTTAAACCTGCGCCCTCTTCTTCGATGCCGGCAGACGGCGAGTAATGTAATTTAAATTCAGTGGCAATCGCCGTATCGACATCCCAGACCAAGGTATTGGTATCAATCCAGTGTGCGGCAAAATCCGAAATTTGTAGTGGCAAATCACCGAGTGAAACAATCGGCGACTCAAAAACCGCGCCGACACCCGACAATGTCCAGTTCATATTAAAATAAGCCGGATCACCAGAGTTAAAACTCATCGTCCAGTCGCCACCGCCGAGCTCTTTACCCGCATCGTCAGTGCCGATATGGATAATAAAGTTGCCACAACCGTTATGGCTTGGTTTCAGTTGTAAAATCCAGTAAGCTCCATAAGCCGGGTCAATACCGTCAAACTGTAAACCATTATCCCAGCTCGCCGCGAGTGATTCTGACTCGTAGGAATCGCAGGTTTCGTTGTTCCAGGTATGCAGTCGGTAGCCATCATAAACCGGGTCGCCGGTTTCATTGGTGGCGTCTTGCGGCCGGTTATAAAACAGGATGGCTTCGTTTTCTCCAGCCATTACCGTTGGCGGTGGCGCGTTCGGATCGGGAGGTGCGACGCAAGCATCGTTGGTTTCGTTTGGTACCAGCCCGTCTTCACAGAAAATCGGCGGTTGCTCGACACAGGATGAACCATCTGCTGATGGGATTAATGGAAGTTCGCAAGAGAGTAAAACTTCTCCCTCATCAATATCACTGCTACCACCACAGGCAGCTAATCCAGCCAGACCCACTATTAACACTAAATTTAAGGTGAGCTGAGTTATTTTCTTCGTCAAACTTGTCATGGGTATTCTCCAATTCTTTTTTCAATTTACTTGGTATCTGTTCGCTTTGTTTTATCGAAACGTTAAAGCGAGTAAGTCATACCCAAGAAAAATTGACGGCCAAAATACTGTATGGTTCCAGTTTGTTGCTCGGTTCCAAAATAGGATTTGGTCGGCTGATCGGTCAGGTTATTGACCTGAAACAAAACCGAACCATGTTCACTAAATTGGTAAGAAGCCTGATAGTCGACAACGGTTTCATCATCAAAAAATACCGTCTGTTCATTGACCGCGATTTGCTCTGAAACAAATCTGGAACGATGTCTGACGTTAATACGAGTTTCGAAATCCTGATACTCCCAGAATAAAGTGCCGCTAAATACATCACGCGATAATCCTTCGAGAGGCAGGTCGATGGTCGAGCCGCCAAAGTCGGTGATTTTGCTCACTTCGCTATCGGTATAGGCATAACTGACGTTGATCCCAAGACCACTCCATGCGCCCGGTAACATTGAAAAGACTTGCGTGTAGGCGACTTCGGCGCCAGCGATATAACCACCATTGGTATTGTTAACCGCAGTGGTTAACGTGCCGTTTTCGACCGGTACCACTGTCGGAGCCGGATCAGGAGAAGTTTGCGCACTCCAGTTTGGATCAGAAAAAGTCGCAGGAACATTCCAGCCATTTCCGGCAAAATCGTAATCCTGAATGGAGAAGGTATCGATAAAGGATTTCACATCTTTATAGAATACGGCCGCGATAAAAGCCCCTTCCGTTTTTTCAAAATAATATTCATAAGACACATCAATTTGATCGGCCAGAAAAGGTTTTAACTCAGGGCTATTGGTCGAGTTACCATTAAATTCCGCTCGAACAAGAACGTCGACTTCAGCACCATTGGGATCATTGTTGTCCACCACCGTCGTGTATTCGCCATTAACCTGACCGCTAAAGTCCGCCGCGAGTCGTTCAATATCGGGCCTGGACATAACCCTGGCGGCAGCGACACGAATTTGTGAATTATCTGTGATTGAAAAATTCAAATTTAACTGCGGTAGTACATCAGTATATTCGATACCTTCTACACTCGGCGCATATTGATCATTGACCAGGCCCGCTTCATCAACAATGTATTGCGCACCTAACAGGGGGTCGCCGCCGACATTTTGTAACGTCGTTGCGCGTTGTTTGGTATTGACGACTCGGACCCCAAAGTTACCAGTGATTTCCTGTTCACCAATTGTGGTATCGATATTCGCCATTAAGTACCCGGCGTTTACGTCTTCAAACACTTCGCCACTTTGCAAAACTGACCAGGCGTATCGCCCGAGGCTGCCATCAGTATTTTGGCCCCAGGTTGTTACAGGTTGACCTGTACCAGCCGGTAGCCAGTTCGACAAAACACCATCAATATCAATCGCTAAATAATTAGGAAAGTTTGCAAAGTCACCGTCGAAGGCCACTGAGTTGACTAAATTTGACGTTAGTCTGAAAGGCGGTTCCAATGCCGAAAACGCTCCGTCATTACCGTACTCAAATACTTTTCGCGTTCTATCATAATGTCGCTCAGACAAACGCACGCCAAACTCGAGCGATGAAAACCAATCGTTGTCCATCATATACGAGCCATCGAGTCGAAACGCTTTCATATCGTCAGTAAACAAGAACGGATAGGTCCCATATTTACTGACCATCACCTGGTCAATATCATCGAAGCTCTGGTTAAATCCAACGTCAGGTAAATTCAGACCATTAAGACGATAATTAATTGCGACGTTATTATCAAAAGTAGGATTCGCTGCGGTGGCATCATCAGCAACTAACGACCAAAGTAAACGATTTTGGAAGTCGCTGGTGGCTTTAGAATACGACGCGTCCGCGGTTAAAGAAAATTTATCGGTGAGATTCCATTCCCCTTTTAGTCCGTAGTTTTTAACTTCATCGGTCTCACTGTCATCGTCGTTTACAATTTCAACGCGAGTAAAGCTACCCGTGTCTCGCACTACCGTGGCGCCAATGACATTGTTCTGATAGATAACCGGATTAAAATAATTCGCTTGCGTACCGCCAAATTTCACACGAAATCCTCGAGCGAACTGATCGGACTCAAATTTTGAAATAAACGCATCTGCCGATAGTTTAAAGTTTTCGTTGGGTTGCCACTCTATCGCGCCGACGTATCCATTTCGAATTTCGGTTCCGCCTTTGTGCTGTAACTCCATACCTTCACTGATATATTCTGCTCGCGGATTTTCGGTCGGGCCGTCGGTATCACTGAGATCAAAATCGACATCGGTGAACTCGTTGTAATGCAACCCGATAAACTGCGTAGCTACACTGGGTTGATCGAGCCTGGCGTACCCTAGCGAAACACCGAGCGTTTCATCGGCAAAAATTCCTTGATAGGAAAAGCTGAATCGATTGCCGTTTTCATCCGCATCAAAGACTTCATCAGCGCGGTTGTTGTACATACCGCGAAGATTCAAATTAAACGTATGTTGTTTACTGTTACGAAATGCGCTGGCCGTCTGCAACTCTACCGAGCCTGCAACCCCGCCTTCGATCAAGGAGGCTTTCTGTGACTTGTAAACAGCGCCAGAGGCAATCAGTTCCGACGGATACTGGTCAAACTCGACCGATCGCGTCCCACCAGTTGAAACCTGCTCCCGTCCATTTAAGGTCGCGAGAATAAACCCGCCTGAGAGTCCGCGAATATTAATTTCTGCAGCCTGTCCTCCGGTTCTTACCGCAGAGATCCCCGGGAGTCGAGTAAGCGCGTCGGCGATAGAGATATCTGGCAGTGCGCCGAGGTCATCCGATGAAAGATGTTCCGATACCGTATCTGAAATTCGTTTTTGATTGAGCGACTGAATCAAGCTGCCACGGTAGCCGGTGATAATCATGGTGGTACCCGCTTCTTCTTCGGCTTTTTTCTCTGCTTCCGCTTTTAGTCGCGCAGCTTCAGCTTTTTCAGCTTCGAGCTGTTCAGGTGTTTTTGCTTGTTGCGTAATATCCGTTGTCGTTTCTTGCGGTTCTTGTGCATAGGTAGGCAAAGAAATGCTACCCATTGCTAAACCGGCAGTTGCCAACGCGATGGTTAACAAACTCGGTTTAAAGTTCGCCATATTATCCCCCTGTTTCTTATTATTGTGTTTTCTACTCTCCAACGACTAAATTCATGCCGCAAGAGGACAACAAGAGATACACACGTATTTGCGAATGTCCTAACGAACTATCATAAGGGGGATCAAAATCTCAGAACAATCTATTGCATACGTATTCATAATGTGAATATGCAACAAAGCGGAGTTTCGCGTTCAATTAGTTAAAATTATTAAGATGGTTTGTGCATTTATAAAGGAGGCCAAGAAATTTCTTAGCCTTTTGGGAAAAACAGAAAGCAACAAAAATAAGGTCCGTAGCGTTACAACGCAGATAAAAATTCTTCATGGGTTGGCATGCTATTAACGGTACGGTCAACCAAAGTTTTTAGACTTTTCATTAAGTCCTGAATTTGTTCTTCGCTTAAAGTATTGACCAGCGGATGAAAATCATTTGGTATAGCACCTTGTCCGATTAAAACCTGCTTCCAAGCAATTTCGGTAAATAGTTCATCTTGAACCCGAAAAACTTTACCGGTATCTGCGAACAGTTTTATTCTGTCTGAGAGCGAGTCAGGCACATCCATTCGCTGACATTGTTTCCAAAACTCACTATCGCTTCTTTGATTGAGTTTGTAGTGCAGGATGATGAAGTCTCGAATTCTCTCGTACTCCGTGCAGGTTTGCTGATTATATTCTGAGACTTCTTTTTCGGTAATGCCATTGTGGGGAAACAATTTCAATAAGCGAATTGCGCCGGTTTGAATTAAGTGAATGTTTGTGGATTCCAGTGGCTCAAAAAAACCAGCAGACAATCCGATTGCAACTACATTTCGATTCCAGTGTTTTCGCCGCTTACCGGTACGATAGGGAATTACTCTCGGCTCTCCAATTGATTTGCCTTCAATAGTGGCGAGCAGCTTTTCCGTCGCTTCTTCGTCGCTTAAATGTTTACTGGAATAAACCAGTCCATTTCCTGTTCGGTGTTGCAATGGTATTTGCCATTGCCAGCCTGCTTCGTGGGCAATTGAGCGAGTATAGGGCTTGATTCTACCACTCGACTCACTCTGAACAGCGACTGCACGATTACAGGGTAACCAGTGTGACCAGTCGTCAAATCCAGTATTTAAGGCTTGCTCAATTAATAGCGATTTAAGCCCCGTACAATCAACAAAGAGATCACCTGCGATAATCTTTCCGTCGTCTAATTCGATACTTTCAACCCAACCATCTTCATTGTTTAAGTTTACTTTACTGACGACACCATCTATACGCTTAACGCCTTGCTTTTGAGAAAACTCACTCAAAAATTGTGCGTATAAACTTGCATCAAAATGGTATGCGTATTGGATCCCTGGAAGGTTTGTACCTTTGATACCACTGACCTTTTGAAATTTGTTATGTTTGCCTGCCTGATAATTTAATGAAAAATCCCAAAAATCAGACTTAATTCCCATTTGCTGACTTTTTACCCAAAAATGATGAAACTCGCAAAAAGGAAAATTTTTACCTATATCTCCAAAGGCGTGCATATAGCTATCGCCAATTTTTCCCCAGTTTTCAAATTGAATCCCTAATTTAATGGTTCCTTTGGTTTTTTTAATAAACTCGGCTTCGTCTAGTCCAAGCGCGTTGTTAAATGGTATGATTGGAGGGATAGTTGCTTCACCGACGCCAATGGTGCCAATTTTGCTAGACTCAACGAGTGTTATATTAATCGCTTTACCTAGAACTTTGACGAGCAATGAAGCAGTAATCCAACCGGCAGTACCACCACCAACGATCACAAGATTCTCAATTTTATTTTTCTGCATAGAATAATTAACCGCTAAATGCTTTTAGAATTTTATTCGAATATCTTACCGAATAATTCATGCAATTTCCCATTTTTTAAAAAGTTAATTTAATTAATAGCTCACTCAAGAGACATAAAAAATGTATGGTCCGCCTCGTTATTGCAAATGATATTTTCGATAACGAGGTTGGTTTGCGCTAATGTATTCGGAGTCTTCATTAGGCCTAACGCCTGCTCCACGATGAGATCCGCGCTAGATTGTCCTCAAAAAGCCCAAAGCATACTAGTTGCTGTTTTTTATGTCAGGTCTTCAATCTAGTGGTCTGACCGTTTAGTCATCTTCTTTCTCATTTGCAAACTCAGATTAAACTCTTTTCTCAAATGCTCGGTTGGTGGTCATAACAGACCAAGCTATTCGCGCTAGTTTATTGGCGAGTGCGACTGTGACGACATTAAATGGTTTTCTCGCCATTAATTCAACTATCCAGCAGCCAAAGTATCTTACCACTAAATCCGGTTTAGATAGCAACGCTCTAGCACCATGTATAAACAGGGTTCGTAATGCTTTATTGCCCCGTTTACTGATGCCCAGCAAGTTAGTTTTACCACCCGTTGAAAATTGATGGGGAACTAGCCCTATCCAGGCCGCCATGTGGCGACCATTTTTGAAATCTCCTGGATTAGCTATATCGGATAAACATCGGCTCGCTACTAAATCGCCTATGCCTGGTATCGACTTTAATAATTGCGCTCTTTCACTTTGATTCACTATCGCTTTAAGTTTCTTGTCTTGCTCGGCGATTTTACGATTCAGTTGCATATAATGATTGTGATGCTCAGAAAGTTCTCTCATTAACAGCTGAGGTAGTTTAGTCTTTTGCTCAGCAAGCCACTGAAAGAGTTTTTTCATATAGCCATGCCCATTGGGAAGGCTCATGCCAAACTCCAACAATATAGCCCCGATACGCGACATGCAGGCGGTTCGCTCTTTAATATAACTTGTTCTGATTCTTTGGATTACAGAAATTATCTGAGCTTCTTCGCTTTTAACACTCACAAAACGCATTGAAGGCCGTGTTGCAGCTTCAGCTATAGCATCAGCATCAATAAAATCATTTTTATTTGTTTTGACGTAGGGTTTGACGTATTGAGGCGGGATCAACTTGACTTGATGACCGTAGTTTATGCATTGACGAGCCAGCCAGTGGGAACCGCCACATGACTCCATTGCTACGAGGGTTTCTGGGAGCTTAGAAATAAAAGCAAGTAATTTAGCCCGGGAAAGTTTCTTTCTAACAATTTCCTGGCCTGATGAATTATGACCAACAAGGTGAAAAGTAGATTTGCCTAAATCGATTCCAAGAACTTTAATTAATAACATGATGGTTCGCCTCTTTGATTAGCCTACCCTAATTTTAGAATAGGGGTGAGGCGGACCATCTAATTAAGCCCTTGCAATGAAACATTCCAAGGGCTTCGAGGAAAGCTATAAAAGTTTATTTAACTTTATAACTGAATCCTAGCAGGTAAGTACTGCCATACTCTTGATAATCACGAACTTGTAATGGATTGTCTCCACTGAGCGATTTAAATGGCTCGTCATTAATGTTTTGAGCTTGCAGGTAGATAGATAATCCATCTAAGTCTTCAAAACCTGCTTCGCCAAAGTCAAAGCCAATTTGCGCGTCCCAAATTGTCTCACCAACGATAGCCACCTGATCAGTATTAAATCCGAGACCGTATACATCACCGCTAAAGTCATCACGCTTTCTCATACTTGCACGAGCAGAGAAACCGTTTTTGTCGTAGTAAGCAGTAAAGGTTTGGATTTTGTCTGACAAACCAGGAATATCGAAGTCATTTCCGTTAGGGTCTTCCATATCGGAATCGATAGTCGTATGACTTGCTAACAAACCGAACCCATCAAGTGTCTCGCTGAAGATATTCATAGGCAGCGTAACAGATAGCTCTAATCCACTGATTGAGCCACTACCACCATTGATATCGCCAGAGCGTGTACCTTGAGAATTTGATGCCGGTGGAACCGTACCAGTTTCAGGATCTGCAACACCTGTCATATCAACCTGGAAGCTTCCAGGAAAAATCCAGTTATCCAGGTTCTTATGGAAGTATGCTACAGAGAAATAACCCTCTTCACTGAAGTAGTTATCATAAGTAATATCAAATCCAGTTGCTTCCTTAGGCTCTAGGAAAGTATTACCACCACTGATGCTCCAGAAATTACCGTTAGCATCTGGAGTTTGGTTATAGTTTATTTCTACTGACGCATTCATTTGGTCCATACGTGGACGAGAAATGGTTTTAGCAGCGCCGAAACGAACTTTCTGGGTGTCATCAATATGTAAGGACAAATTCAAGCTCGGTAAAAAGTGACTGTAATCATGCTCTTCATGAAGCGGTACAGTTTCCACTAACCCGTTAACGACCGCACCACCGAATCCGTCAGATGATTGCTTAGTGTTGACGTAACGAACACCAATATCACCAGTCAATTGCATATCGCTGATTTCAGTATCAATTTCTGCTGAAACGAACGCCGCAGTGACTTCCTCAGCGACAGAATATGACTTAGTTAAATGTTGTAAGCCGGTCAACGACTCAGATAATAGTGCATAACCACCATCGCGCAGGAATGCCAAAGAATCGTATGCGATCATGTTACCCATGCCGATAAAGTCGAGGTTAACGGAACCTAAACGATATTGATCAGGCACAGCTAAAGTACCGGGGTTGGCAAGCGAAAATCCTGACAGGGTCAGATAGAAACCGTCAGAAACTTTATCTTTTTCACGATCTTTATAAGACAGACCATAAGTGATTTTAGAAAAGACATCGTTTCCAATTTCTTGAGTTGCTGCAAATTTTAACGCTGTTAATTCGTCGTCAATTGAAGGCGCATTTAAGAAGCCATCTTGAGCGGTGTTTTCCCACGGGGTTCCAACAAGTCCATATTGATCATTCAGTGCGCTACTCCAACCCCAAGTAAGTGGTCCACCTAATTGGATTAAATTGAAGTCGCTATAATCGAGACCATGCGAAAACGTCGCGCCAGAGTTTCCAGAATTGAAGACGTAGCCAATATCATCGGCAACACCGTTGCTATCACCACGCCCAGTTCCTGAGTAACTTTCAAAACTGAACACTTCACGCTCAACTTTCGAATGACTGGCATCAAATTCTAATGCCCAGTTCTCGCTGGCTAACCACTCAAGATTAAAGCCAAATGAATTCAAATCTGCTTCACGAGTCTCGTAGTCATTACGGACAACGACACGTTGTCCCTGAGTCAATGCTTCGGTTACAAACCCAGTGGCATTATCAACAGCAGAACCTGAAATAGCTCCCTGTCCCCAAGCAAATGGGATTTCAATACCACGGAGGATTTTTTCATCTTTGAAATCAACATTGAGCAAATCAAATGTCATGTGAAGATCATCACTCGGCGCGTATTCAACTACTGCCATCAAAGACTCTCGCTCAAGCGTAGATGAACGTACGAATGGTTTAGCACCGCCTAAAATAGAAAAATTGGTGCCATTGACGTCAAACTCTGGATAGCCCCAGGCATTCCAACGCTTCTCCTGGCTCGGTGAGTTCTTATCGTTATACGCTACCGCTACGCCGATAGTATCGTCGGCAAATCGGTCCATATAAAAAATAGTCCCGCTGAAGCCACTGTCGTCACCATCAGGGTTTAGCTTGTCTAGGCTAGTTTGCTCGTAAACACCGTTAATTTGGAAAGCGTATTCATTGCCCGAAGACAAAGGGCGAATGGTTTGTAAATCGATTGAACCTGCAATACCTTCCGCTTCAATTGTGGCATTTGGTGTTTTGTAGACCGTTACACCCGCCATAATCTCTGAAGGATAGAGATCGAATTCAACGCCTCGGTTATCACTGATAGAAACCTGTTCTCGGCCATTGAAAGTAGTACCACTCTCATTTTCACCAAAACCACGAATCGTTACTCGGCTAGCACGTCCGTCAAGACGCTGTGCTGCGAGACCCGGTAAACGAGCAATAGACTCTGCGATGGATGAGTCGGGAAGTTTACCGATATCTTCTGCCGAAATCGCCTCGACAATCGAAGCGTTATTACGCTTCATCGCTTGCGAACGAATCAAACTACCACGAATACCAGTTATCGTAATAACTTGGCTTTCTTCTTCAGCCGCAACTTCTTGCTTAGCTTCTTCCGCTTCTTGTGCAAAAGTGGGTGCGCTTAACAGCATACCACTCGACAATAAAGCCAATGTCAATTTACTTGGCTTAAAATTCAACATGCAGGTTTCCTCCCCGATTATACGAACCTTTGGTTGTTTTCATTTTGTATGATGATTCAATCAGCTCGAATGTTAGCGCTGTAAAACCACCTGTTATTCTCTAGATAGACAGGCTAGCAATTTCACCGCTAATGAAATCTACACAAACTTCGATATAGCCTCTTTTCCTATCGCCTTCGATAATAAGTACAATCAACCGCTCGATACAACGCTTTGCATACGTATTCAATAATTTATGCAAAAAAATGACTAAAGTTATTTATTATTTAGATCGCTTTGGTATTCAATCACCAATTCGTCGATAAATCCAATATAAACAATAAGTTAAGGGAAAAATCAAACAGCCGGACTTTGCATTTTTATGCATATTTTGCCGTCCAAAATTGATTGGTTATATGTCTTCTTAGGCAGTAGGTAAATTGGTAATGAAAGGGGAATGTAAATGTGTTATCTCTTCAAGACACGATTAAAGAGCTGCTAAATATTGATTTAAAACAGGACGACAATGCTTTAAGGACCGTAAAATTAACTTTAACTCCCTGATTTAATTTACAAAGGTAATTAGGTTATGTCCGACGAAAATGATTCATTAAAAAAGTTTAAATTCTACTTCATCGGTGTAATCGTATTTATCCTCGCGGTCGTTCTACTACTTCTCTCGACCGGCCGAGGCGTATGGGCTTAGAAACGCCACGATTATTCATTATTTATTCATCGATTATGCCAAGCCCGCACTCGGCGCAACACGATTTACTCAAGCCGGAGTCAAAACGTGTGACTGCCGGTTAGCCTGAAGAAACGTTTCGGCCGCCTTTTAAACCGCTATTTGAACCGTTAAAAGATTAAGCTTTGCGATAAAGTCTTTTAAACGAAGCAGGTTATCACGCCTTCACCACCGAAAGATTCGCCGGTTTCCTGAAAACGCTTCCTTGCTTCAATGGTGAGATTAAATCTATGTCAGGTTTCGACAATAACGATTGGCTGTCGCGCCAATTCCTGGCCAGTCGAACACCGAGCGACGCGTTCTTCCATCATAGGTTAAACAATGTCAAACTTCGCGTCTTAAATGTCACTGACCATCTTAGTTAATGGTTTATCGCCCCGCCCAATGTTGTCGATTTAACCGCTCACTGCCACTTCATACGAAGTGAATTTTCGAATATTGATGACGCCCGTATCAAAAAGCAGATACTGGCCTTTAATGCCCATTAACGTCCCTTCCACCAACGGATTTTTATCAAAATTATGTGATTTGATTTTTTCAGGAAACTCAAGCACAGGATAATTGATTTCGACCTGCTCGCTTGTCAGCGACTCAATCTCTTCGCCGCCAAATTGGGTCACTAATTGACCAAGCTTTTCATTTAGTTGCTCTTTGAGCAGACGACCTTCTTCGACAAGATCACGTGGCTCGGCATTACCTTTTAAAAGCGCCCGCCAATTGGTTTTATCGGCAATCAGATCTTTAAAAGTGGTTTCGACAAATCCTGACTGCTGACGCGTATTCACTTTAAAGATAATGCTTGCCTGGGTAGCCCCCTGATCGATCCACCGGGTCGGAATTTGAGAATGCCGGGTTATGCCTACTTTTAAACCCGAAGTGTTCGAAAGATAGACGTAGTGCGGCACAAAGCAGTTGCGCTCGCCCCATTCAGGTTCGCGGCAAGTACCTTCGTGAAAATGGCAGGTTTCCGGCTTCATGATGCACATATCGCACTGAGCGAGTCTGCGCATACAAGGGAAACAGAATCCCTGGGAAAAGCTTTTTTTGGTCGGGTTTCCACAGTGACGGCAAACAATATTACCTTGAAAGGTCAATTTTAACGTTTTGCCTAGAAATTGATTAAGCGGTAACTCTTCATCACCGACAGGCAGTCGATAATTCACTTGCTCACCAAGCTCCGCACGCATTTTTTCGAGTACACCAGTTAACATATTTAAGTCGACCTTATCATTAGAGTTTTAAACGACCAATTTTAACGTGAAACGCGCTCGACCACTAGCGTCTTGGTAACCGGTGATCTCACTCATGATTCTGCGCCAATCCCTGATTTCAATTTTCCCGACTAATTCAGCTTGAATTCAGTTTAACCAATCTATTCTGAGCGGTATCACGCAACTGTTATTCTCAGGAAAAGGAAGAAAATGAAACCTATCACCCCTATCACAGCCCTTTTAGTCATGGCGCTTGTTTTACCCACGTGGAGTGCGATGGCAGATCACAAAGAATCTCATCGCCACAAAGATGCGCAAGCGTCCATATTTTATTCTTATGAATCGAATGGCGACGATTTTATTTCGGGCATCGGTGCCGATCTGATTTTCGTCAATAGTGAAAGCAAGTTAGGATTCGGACTCACCACCGCGCTCAATTATGCAGAAGTAAGAACCGAACACGGCTTTATCGAGGATTACAATGCCTGGGAAGGCGGCTTTAAATTTGGTTATTTTTCAAACGTCCAGATCTACGGCGAAGTCGGTATCGATCTGACGGAACTCTTATTCCACGACTTTAGATGGGATGATGACTATTACCACGACCATCACCACGATGATTATTACTCACACTCTCATCATTCCCGAGACGACCATATCGATGCATACGTCGGAGTCGGCGCAGGCTTTAAACTCGGGCCGCTGAAAATAGATGCTTTTTCACGCTTACGAGAAATCGACAGTCGTTACTGGGAAGCCGATGAAGAACACTTCACTGGCGTTAAGTTCTCTATCAACTTCTAATCGACCGTTGCCCTGGTTTTGTGTCCTCTTCCGGAGATGTTCTGCCTTGACGGAGGAGGGATTTTTATTCTCAACGAGATACATCTATTCGTCAGTAGTCTCAACTAGTCTCAAATTTTGCGAATTTAACTTGAATTTGACCTGGGTCCATTGCTATGTTGTTCAATTGAAAAATTCAAATCGAAACCAAACCTGTCAATGACTGTTTATCGCCTAAAATCCTTTGCCGCTGTAATGCTAGTCAGCCTGCTGCTATCGGCCTGTTCACAAGGCAATGAGTTATCCGTAAGCAGCCAGACACAACAACCTTATCAATATACCATTCCGACGCTAAAGAATGATGGCTGGCAAACAGGGCACCTGGCAGATTTCGGCATTGATGAGCTAACCATCACACAACTCATTGATGACCTTATTCAGGAATCCTTTCCCGGAATTGACTCCATCTCGATCGTTAGAAATAACACCTTGTTGCTTCATGAAAATATTCGCACTGAGCTTTCCCAATACGACGATTGGGTAGGCAATCGCGACCTTGACCGACATGTCATGCATTCAACCAGTAAAAGCGTGATATCTGCACTTGTGGGCGTCGCTATTGAAAACGGATTTATCGCCAGTACCGACCGACCTTTTTATTCATTTTTTGATTACCCCGAATACGACAACTGGGATTATCGCAAAGAATTGATTACGCTCGACAACGTGCTCACGATGCAATTGGGTCTTGAATGGGATGAATGGCGGCATCCGTTTGGCGACCCGCAAAACAGCCTCACCAACTTGACCGAAAAGAATGATGATTTTGTCAAAGCACTATTGGATTTGCCTGTTGTGACTGATCCGGGCACCGACTACGCTTATAACACAGTCGCGTCTATCGCTTTAGGTAAAGTTATCGAGTTATCGACGGGGCAACCGCTGGAAGAATTTGCCGAGCAGTTTCTCTTTGAGCCGATGCAAATACAACGAGCCGATTGGTTAATGACACCTGCCGGATATCCTAATGGCGGTAGCGGATTATTTATGCCAACACGAGACATGGCCAAATTTGGCCAGCTTTATCTCGATGGTGGCGTCTGGAACGGTCTACAGTTGTTAAGTAATGACTGGGTTTCGCGCTCCCTGCAAACTTCTGTTGAATTAAAATGGGATTACACTTCTGGTTATGGCTATCAGTGGTGGTTGGGCGAATTTGACTTACAAGGCCAAGCAATCTCGTTTTACTCAGCCCGTGGCTTTGGTGGCCAATTTGTCGTCGTGGTTCCTGAATACGATCTGGTGGTCGCATTTACCGCACATAATTATGATAACGATTTATACGACTCCCCCTTTCGACTTATCGAACAAATTATTCTACCGGCGATTGACGCTTAAAAGTTCAACGCTTATTCTGTATAAGCATCAATCATCGCTTCAATGGCTTCAGCACAAACCGGACAAAAATCCTGCGTCCGGGTGAACATGATGCAGTTCATCGCACTTCGATAGTATCCCTTCGACTGATAATTCGCTCCTTCAAATGCACCGATAATATTAGCATTAGGATGTTCAGCGAAGAGCTTTTCAACGTAGCTCTGGTTCTTGTAAAAAAGCTGATTCATCTCCGATTCGGGCTTATTGTCTTGTCTTAATTGAGCGCGAATTTTCTGATAGCGAAGCGAATGATTTTCAAAGGTCGCTTTGGGCCACTCAGTGGGTAGTGGCGTCGATGCTTTAACCAGGTGTTTCCATTTTAACTTCGCAGGATCCAGCAATGCCGTTACATTCGGCTCATAAGGTTCGACAATTTTATCGGGCGCCTGATAAGCCACTGAGCTGGTATAATATTCGTCAGCCAAACCCGCAAAATGATGGCCAAATTCATGGACAAATAAATAGTGCGCCCATTCGCCATTAGCAGCAGCCGTCGAATACAGCCCAAAGATCCCGCCACCACCATAAGTTTCACTATTGGTCAAAATAATCACCGCATCATATGGCGCTGAAGATGCCACCCGGCGCCAGGCTTTATTGTCATAAGTTAAAACATAGCGTTCTGAGCCGAATGCATCATAGGTTACACCCAAGGGTGAATCGACATAATTTCCCGTAGATGGTCGCGATACTCCAGATTGCTTAGCCACTGGCGCGAGCGCCCAGATATTAAAGTCCGTTCGGCGCTTACTAAAAGGAAAAGAAGACAAGAATTTTTCGCTCAATTTTTTCGCAGTCGCGGCAAATTTTTCCTGCTCTGATTCCGTATAGCCATCACCCAAGATCAACAGGTCGACTTTTTCTGTCGGTTTACCATGATTCTCAATGGCGATTAATTGCTCTTGATAAATTGGCGACTCGCGATGATTAAGATAGTCATTAGGGTCAAGGTCGATTGACCAAACCACTTTAAACTGATTGTTTTTGTCGCGTTTTTTTACAATAAATTTGAATGTTTTTTTCGGTAGCGGCAATCGAAACGACTCGTGAAAAGTTCGTGATATTTTATTCGCTTCGGCGGTAGTTTCCCATTCACCATAAATGCTGGAAAAGCTCCGTGAATAAACTAATTGTTTTGATTGTAAATCCTGAATTTCGATCAGGTATTTGCCGCGTAATAATTTATCCAACGGTTCCCTGGGATTACCCGCCCACTCTAATGGTTCTATAATCAGCTGATCGATAGTAAAACTTTCCTGTTCGCTATTTCCACTATGAAAATAGTCTACACGCAAAGTCGGCGCGGACTGAACGAGCGGCGCTATGGTCATAAAAATAATAATCAGTGTCATCGAGAGTAGATTTCGCATTGATTTATCCAGAGAAGGTGATTCGGCGGGTTTCATACTACACCGGCTTTTTGATTGAAACAACAACCAGAACCAAGACGCCATCATCCAGTTGATTGCAGCTTCAATTAAACTAACCGCCAATCGAGTGTTTTAAAGATCCAAGACTTATATAGGATTGCTTTCATCAGATGAATTACCAATAATCTTGTTAAGTGAATCGACGAATCAATAAAACCATGCATTACCAAACAGACGATGTTCGTATAGAACGCATAAAAGAATTGCTCCCACCTGTTGCGCTTTTGGAAAAATATCCCGCCAATGGCAATGCGAGCAATACGGTATTCCATGGTCGTCAATCGATTCACAATATTCTCACAGGTAAAGACAATCGTTTACTGGTAGTGATTGGCCCTTGCTCCATTCATGATCCAGAAGCAGCCATTAGCTACGCAAAAAAACTGTTACCATTGCGGGAAAAATATCAAGATACACTAGAAATCGTGATGCGGGTATATTTTGAAAAACCGCGTACCACTGTCGGCTGGAAAGGGTTAATTAATGATCCGTATCTGGACAACAGTTTTCATATCAATGACGGCCTAAAATTAGCGCGAAAATTATTGGTCAATATTAACCAGTTAGGCTTGCCAACAGCCGGTGAATATCTGGATATGATTACCCCACAATATATTGCCGACTTAATGAGCTGGGGTGCAATTGGCGCCAGAACGACAGAGTCACAAGTTCATCGAGAACTGGCATCGGGTTTGTCTTGTCCTGTTGGATTCAAAAATGGTACCAATGGCAACATTAAAATCGCCATTGATGCCATTGGTGCAGCCAGTTCTCCGCACCATTTTTTATCAGTCACCAAATATGGTCACTCGGCCATTGTCGAAACTGCCGGCAATCAAGACTGCCATATTATTCTTCGCGGTGGCCAAACCCCCAATTATGACTCCGCCAGCATTCAAGCCGTGACTGACAGTTTATCCAGAGCTAAACTGCCCGAAAAAATTATGGTCGATTTTAGCCATGCCAATAGTCATAAAGAATTTAAGCAACAACTGACCGTTTGCGAAGATATCGCCAATCAGATTGAAAACCAGACCACCAGTATTTTTGGCGTTATGGTCGAAAGTTTTATCGAAGAAGGAAAACAAAAACTGGTTGATGGTAAGGCCGCAGTGTTTGGCAAAAGTATTACCGATGGATGTCTGGGTTGGGAAGATAGTGAATTGCTGTTAGGGCGACTGTCTCAAGCGGTGGCGAAATCAGGGAGAGTATAGTTTATTGGGGCGCATCGAATGCGCCTGCCAGAGTCTAAATATTTGCCCATCTCAGCGGGAACCCACGAGGGGCTCCCCTACAAATTCATCCGCACCTCTGGGTCTCTGTAGGGACAATCCCTTGTGGTTGTCCGTCTTTTTGTCGGGGTAGATCAAATGCTTCTGCCAGAATCTAAACCTTGGAACATCCCAGCGGGAACCCACGAGGGGCTCCCCTACAAATTCATCCGCAGCCCAAGGACCTTTGTAGGGACAATCCCTTGTGGTTGTCCGTCTTTTTGGCGGGGCAGATCGAATGCGTCCGCCAGAATCTGAACCTTGGAACATCCCAGCGGGAACCCACGAGGGGCTCCCCTACAAATTCATCCGCAGCCCAAGGACCTTTGTAGGGACAATCCCTTGTGGTTGTCCGTCTTTTTGGCGGGACAGATCAAATGCGTCCGCCAGAGTCTAAATATTTGCCCATCTCAGCGGGAACCCACGAGGGGCTCCCCTACAAATTCATTCGCAGCCCAAGGATCTTTGTAGGGACAATCCCTTGTGGTTGTCCGTCTTTTTGGCGGGGCAGATCGAACGCGTCCGCCAGAATCTGAACCTTTGAACATCTCAGCGGGAACCCACAAGGGGCTCCCCTACAAATTCATTCGCAGCCCAAGGACCTTTGTAGGGACAATCCCTTGTGGTTGTCCGTCTTTTTGGCGGGGCAGATCGAATGCGTCCGCCAGAATCTAAACCTTGGAACATCTCAGTGGGAACCCACGAGGGGCTCCCCTACAAATTCATTCGTACCTCTGGGCCCTCTGTAGGGACAATCCCTTGTGGTTGTCCGTCTTTTTGGCGGGACAGATCAAATGCTTCTGCCAGAATCTAAACCTTGGAACATCTCAGCGGGTGCCCACGAGGGGCTCCCCTACATTTGCCCCACAAAAAATTCTTACTACCACCAGGCGGTATAAAACGCCACCAGGATCATCACTACCCCCATTGACGCCCAATTGAAACCGCTGCTGGTTTGAAATTCGATCCCTTTTAGATCAATCGCGTTATCCGCTTCCCCTTTACGTTCTAATAAGGTGACGACAATTGCCACAGCTACGCATAAGAGAAATACCAGTCCAACCCGGTCGATAAAAGGTAAGCTTGGTAAAAACAGATAAAAGCCTAACGAGAACAAAAACGAAGCTAGCGCCGCGGCAAGTGCCGAATGAGCAGTCGCCCTTTTCCAGAAAAATCCTAATAAGAAAATCGCGACAATTCCCGGTGTGAAGAATCCGGTAAATTCCTGGATATATTGAAACGCTTGATCAAGTTTACCTAAAAGCGGTGTCGCAATAACTGCTGCGATTGCCATTGCGACTGTCGCGACAATGCGGCCGACAGTCACTAAATGCGTTTCGCTCGCTGCTGGACGGAAACTTTTACGGTAAATATCCATCGTAAATATTGTCGAGATACTATTGGTCATAGAGCTAAGCGACGATGCGATAGCGGCGACTAATGCTGCAAAAGTAATTCCCATAAATCCTGCCGGTACCAACTTCATCATTTCTGGGTATGCTCTATCGGGTTTATCTAAGTCAGGAACTAACATTGCGGCTGCAATTCCCGGTAAAACAACAATCAGCGGCATAAACAGCTTCAGGTAGGCTGCAAAAGCGATCCCTTTTTGGGCCTCTTTAAGATCTTTGGCCGCCAGGGCACGTTGGGTAATGTACTGGTTAAAACCCCAGTAAGAAATATTCATAATCCACATACCGCCGACCAAAACAGAGAGGCCCGGCAGGCTAATATAGTGTGGGTTATCTGGGCTCAAAATCATGTCAAATTTTTCCGGTACCTGGCTGAGCAACATAGCAAACCCTTCAATTGGGCCTTGGCCGCCGCTAATTTTATCCAGCGCCAGATAAGACACCATTAAACCGCCAAGAACGAGCAGCACCACCTGGATTATGTCAGTGAGCGCGACCGCTTTAAGACCACCGTAGATCGAGTAAATAATCGAGAATGAAGCGAGAAACGCCAACCCATAAACCATTTCCAGCCCTGTAATGGTATTGATTGCCAAAGCGCCGAGGTAAAGTACCGAAGTTAAATTAACGAATATATAAACGCCGAGCCAGAAAATCGCCATAATGGTTCGCACGCGTCCATCGTACCGTTGCTCGAGAAATTGCGGCATGGTGTATATGCCTTTACTTAGAAAGATAGGAATAAAGTATTTACCAACCAGAATCAAGGTGATGGCCGCCATCCATTCGTAAGATGCAATCGCCAGCCCGATAGCAAAGCCAGAACCCGACATGCCGATGATTTGCTCTGCTGAAATATTGGCGGCGATTAATGACGCGCCAATCGCCCACCAGGGTAAGGATTTGCTCGCTAGAAAATAATCGGTGGAATTTTTCTGATGGCCCGCTTTTTCGCGAGATACCCAGTAGGCGATAAACACTAAAAATACACAATAAGTAATAAATGTTGCTAAATCGAGTCCTTGTAGTCCCATGTTTGGCCCCTTGTTGTAATTATTGCGGGTAGTTTATCCAACATATCATGCTAGCGATGAGGACAAAAATGCATACGTATTCAATCGCGTAGATATCAAGACTTTAGGTGGGCGATTTTTACCAACGAGCGGGTTGGATAGTTAGTAAAAATACCATCAACTTCCATTGCCACCAGGTCCTTGATATCGTCTTCCTGGTCAACGGTATAAACAAATACCTTTAAGCCACGATAGTGGGCGTCATCAACAAAAGTTTGATCGATAAAATCGACATCGATATGCACACTGAATGCCCCGAGGTTCTCCGCAAACTCTGCGTAAGTCAATGGGTTGCTCGCCGTTAACGCGCCGATGCGCCAACTCGCATCTATTCGCTTAATTTCTTTTAGCAGATGGTGGTTAAATGAAGAAATTAAAAACTGGCCAGGGTGAAAATCAAGTTGCTCGATGGCATCGCTTAACATAGCCAGAACCGGCTCAACGTTTTTTACCGCCTTGAGTTCAATATTGAGATCGCAGCGACCATTGACGAGAGCTAATACCTCCCAGAGGGTCGGTACTTTCTGGCCCTTTCCCGCATCTAGCCGGCGAATTTCTTCAAAACCTTTATCGCTAATTCGTCCTTGACCATTGGTCGTTTTATGTAACCAGCGATCATGAATGACGATCAGCTTATCTTCTACCAGGTGGATGTCGACTTCGATTGCATCCACATTCATTTGCATCGCCGCATCAATGGCTAGTAAGGTATTTTCCGGTTCGTGACCGCTGGCGCCGCGATGCGCTATAACCTTCATTGAATTATTCTCGTCCTATTCAGAGATCACTTAAAGAGTCTATAAATCCAGAGAAACTCACGCTAATAATGGCACAAAAGTGCGTGCTTAGTAAGTTGCTGTCACGCTCGATCCGATTGAGCTGCCGTTCGGCTTCGCGCTTCATTCTTTTTGCTTTTTATGTTGCGTCTATCTCGTCCCTGACTTCACACTCATCGTCCAGACACTGGTTGACTTCAATCGTGATATGAACCAACTGCTGAAAGTCAGCCAACAGACTTTTATAGTGCTCGCTCGATTTTGGAAAATGAGTCACCAGAGAAATAATCGCCGCATAATGGCCGGCGCTCACTTGCCAGATATGCATATCCGAAACGCGGTTATCGGCGTCGCTTTCAATGACCTGCCTGATTTTATCCTGAGATACATTATTCATATTAGCATCAAGTAAAATCGGTCCAGATTGTTTCACCAGTCCAAGCGACCAGCGAGTAATAATGATGGCGCCGACAATGCCCATCATAGGATCCATCCATTGCCATCCAAAATATTTGCCGGCCAGTAAAGCGACAATCGCCAGCACCGATGTTAGCGCGTCGGCTAGCACGTGCAGATATGCGGCGCGCAAATTATGATCCTGGTGGTGATGGTGATGGTGATGATGGTGGTCGGGGGGGGGTGTCCCATGATGATGAGATTCATGGGCATGATGATCTTTCAACAACCAGGCGCTCACCAGGTTGATAATGAGACCAAGAACCGCTACGGCAATCGCTTCATTAAACCGAATTTCATGCGGTTCTACTAAACGAAACGCCGATTCCAACAACATTACCAATGCGACAACCGCCAACGCGACTGCACTGGCAAACCCACCTAATACGCTTACTTTGCCGGTACCAAACGAGAAGGCAGGATTTTCCGCGTGTCGACGGGCGTAGCGATAGGCAAATAAGGTGATCATAAACGCAGCGACATGCGTGCCCATATGCCAACCGTCCGCCAACAGCGCCATCGACCCGAACATAACGCCCGCGACAATTTCCACCACCATCGTAATAGCCGTTAAAATAAGAACATAAAGCGTCCGTTTTTCACCCGTTTCATTGGCCGCGGTAAAATTATGAGAATGTTGCTGATTGGCTAATGTCAGTTTATGCACGAAAATTACACCCGAGTTTCTGATATCTCGTTTCTAGCCCGATTTTACCTATTCTTGACAGCCGTCACTAGCGGGAATGCATAATCGCGGTAAAATTTCACTTGCTTATTAGCGCCTAGCCGATCTCAAGAGACAAATCGGCGCCAAAGCTTACCTTTGATAAAAATGGACTGAAAAGCTAAGTAACCGATTTTTAGGGCTTTTTTATGATTATTGTATATACTTAATGTCTCGAGTAGTAAAAAACGATTGAATGCTTGAAAGACGATTTTAATAAAAACAAGCAGGAGCTGATTGAAGAACTGCGGGAATATCGCAACTATATCGCCGAATTGGAGAATAAGGCGCGTCGCTTTGCTGCCACCAAAAAGCTACAAAATGCGCTCTTTCGTATCGTCGATATTGCCAATTCAAGTAAAAACCTGTCAGACTTTTATCGCGAACTTCATCTCATTGTCAGTAGCTTAACTTCGGCTAAAAACTTTTTCATTGCGCTTTACGATCCTGCCGACGATAGCGTCGCGTTCCCTTACTACGTAGATGACGAAGACGACCAACAAAGCGCCGATGACCCATTGCACAATAAAAACAAAGTCATCAGGCTGGCCGATATGATCAATAGTCCCACGGCCAAAGTGATAAAAGAAGGCCGAATGCTGCATTTAAACGAATCGCAGATTCGCGCCATGTCAGCGATCGGCAAAGCCCCCATTGACTGGATAGGCGTGCCGCTCATGCAAGATACTAAAGTGTTAGGCGCGTTAGTGGTTCAAAGTTACGATTCCGGTTTTGTATACGGTAAACGCGACGAAAATTTATTGGTTTATGTCTCACAACATATCGCCACTGGCCTGAGGCGCAAACAGGACGCCGAAGCCCTTCAATTGGCCCACCAACAACTTAAAGAAGCCAATCAGGCACTTGAAATGCGCGTCGAAGAGCGCACCAAAGAACTCAACCAGATGAACGCCATGCTGGCCCGCGAAGTTAAAGAGCGGATAGCCAGTGAGAAAATTCAAAAAGCCCTATTTACCATTACCGATCTGGTCAGCACCGCGACAGGTTTGAATGACTTATTTGAAGGCGTTCACCAGACCATCGCTAACTTGATGTACGCCGACAACTGTTACTTTGCTATCGTCTCTGACGACAAACAAGAATTACATTTTCCTTACTTTGCTGATCAGCACGACGACCGTCCTGGTGCGATTAACCTGCAGGAAAGTTTCAATAAAAAAACATCTAGCAAAACAGTCAAAGTCCTGCAAACCGGAGAAGCCATGCTTGTCGCTGGCGAACGCGATGGTAAATCAGCTTTATTGGGTCCACAATCAATTTCCTGGTTAGGGGTGCCATTAAAAGATCAACAGGAAACGTTTGGCGTGATTGTTGTACAAAGTTACGATCCTGAATCTATTCATGATAATAATAACCTTGCTGTACTTAAAACTATCGCTAAACAGGTTTCAACGGCGATTCTGCGTAAAAAGGACGCCGACGCTTTACGCCAGGCGCATGAAAATCTGGAGAGGCGAGTCCGCGAAAGAACCTCGGTACTGGAAAGAACCATTGTTAAACGCCGCCGGATCGAAAAACAACTAGAACATGAATCACTCCACGACTCACTCACCCAGCTGCCGAACCGAAAATATCTTTCGGAACAATTAAAAGTCGTTCTGGAAGGCAAGGCGACCAATCATCAGTGTGACATCGCCCTGCTCTTTCTTGACCTTGATCGATTTAAAATTATCAATGATAGTCTCGGCCATCATGTCGGCGACTTATTTTTAATTGAAGTGGCCAACCGCTTAACGGCCTGCATGCGAAATGACGATGTTGTGGTCAGGTTGGGCGGCGATGAATTTTGTATTTTAATGTACGATGTCGAATCGGAAAATATTGCTGTGGCTTTAGCCGGACGGGTATTAAACCGACTCCGTGATCCGGTAGAAGTGGAAGCGCACTCTTTGATCACCAGTGCTAGTATTGGTGTACGGCTGGCCAAAGTTGGTGTCGACGAGTCAGTTCAGGTCATTGGCGATGCAGACTCAGCTATGTACCAGGCTAAACACAGTGGTAAGAACCGCTATTGCTTATTTGACGCCAATGTCAAAAAACTGGTGTCGCAACGCTTGCAACTAGAACAAGACTTGCGCGACGCGATTGGCAGCGAACAGTTGTCACTACATTATCAACCTATCTTCGATTTATTTTCCGATGAAATTGTCGGCCTGGAAGGGCTTATTCGTTGGAACCATCCGCAGCGGGGATTTATTTCGCCCGTTGAATTTATTCCGATAGCAGAAGAAACTGGTATCATTCAGGAACTTGGCGAATCCGTCGTGACCATGGCCTGCCAGTCGCTCACTCAATTTGCTAAATATCCGGAAACCGACCGACTGTATCTCAACATCAATATTTCGGCCATACAAATTCTCTCGCGCACCCTCGATATGTTTATTCGCCAACAGATTACCGAATACAACATTGACCCGTCCAAACTGAATGCGGAAATTACGGAAAGCATTTTGGTGGAAGATTTTAAGGCCGCCACTCAATTTGTCCAGGAATTAAAATCGATTGGCATGAAAGTGATTCTTGATGATTTTGGGACCGGCTATTCGTCGCTTAGCTATCTTCATCAGTTTCCGTTTGACCTGATAAAACTGGATCGTTCGTTTATTCAGTCGGCGGAAGAAAGCGCCGGTAATATTACCTTGATAGAATCGATTGGTTTTCTGGCAACCAATCTAGGTATGGATATTGTAGTCGAAGGAATCGAAACCGAATCACAGATGAATCTGGCTAAAAACTTAAACTACCGTTACGCCCAGGGCTTCCTGTATACCAAACCGCTCCCTGAGGACAGTATCATTCAATTCGTCAAAGAATACGCTGGCTCCGCAATATTAGTCTAAGCTCTTGATACCGATCAACTCGCACCAGCCTGGCTGTGCGACAATTCTTGTTGTCTATTGGAACGTCAAAAAGAGAAGGTCATGTTAACCAACCCTATTAGTCACCAACCGGTCAGCTGGAATCAATTTCTAAAATCCGGTGACCGTATTTTTATCGGCTCCAACGCCGCAGTGCCCAACGCATTAATGGACCACCTGATCGACAATAGCCAGAATTTTCATGATATTGAAACAGTGCACATCTTAACGTTGTCTGACAACAAATGGGCAGCGCCAGAACACAAAGATCTCTTTAAAGTGAATGCTTTGTTTATCGGCGGTAAAAATGTTCGTGAGGCAATCGCCGAAGGCCGCGCCGATTACACGCCCTGCTTTTTGTCCGAAGTACCGAAATTGTTTGAAGACAATATTCTGCCACTGGACGTCGCGCTGATTATGGTCAGCGCCCCCGATGAACACGGTTATTGTTCTTTAGGTGTCAGTGTGGATGTGGTTTCGGCTGCAGTTAAACACGCTCGTTTTGTGGTGGCTCAGGTCAACCCGAAAATGCCAAGAACCAATGGCCATAGCTTTGTTCATATCAACCAGATTAACGCCTGGATGCATGTCGAACAAGCCCTGCCGCAATTGCCACCGCCTGAACTCGATCGCGTCACCGAGCAGATTGGCCAATACGTATCCATGCTGGTTGAAAATGGTTCTACCTTGCAATTAGGTATTGGTAAAATTCCAGATGCCGTTCTGCGATATCTGGTCAATCACAAAGATTTAGGCCTACACAGTGAAATGATTTCCGATGGCATCATAGACCTGATGAAAAGTGGCGTCATCAATAACCGAAAGAAAACCTTTCATAAAGGTAAATCCATCGTGACTTTTTGTATGGGGACACAACGGCTTTATGATTTTGTCGACGCTAACCCTCATGTTGAATTTTATCCTTCAGAGCATGTTAATTCGCCGGTTAAAATCGCGCGAAACGACAATATGGTCTCTATCAACAGTGCGATCGAAGTTGATCTGACTGGACAAGTGGTTTCCGACTCTATCGGCTACCAGTTTTTTAGCGGCATTGGTGGTCAGGTTGATTTTATTCGCGGCGCCTCGTTAAGCAAAGGCGGAAAACCGATTATTGCCCTTCCTTCAACCACCAAAGACGGCAAGATCTCCAAAATTGTTCCGCATATCACCGAAGGTGGCGGCGTGGTCACCTCTCGTGGTCACGTTCACTATGTGGTCACCGAATATGGCATCGCTAATTTGCGCGGTAAAAGCATCCGTGAACGGGCGCTGGAACTTATTCGGGTCGCTCATCCAAAATTTCGCGATCAGTTGCTGGAACAAGTACGCAAACATTACTGGGTACCAGAACACCAGGAAAATACACCGACCAGCGTACCTGAGCTCGGCACCGTTGAACTGAAGCACTTCACTTTTGACGGCGTAGAGCACACGTTAAGACCACTTTGCCCAGCCGACGAACGCAAGTTACAGGAATTTTTCTATTCTCATAGCAAAGAAACTTTACAGCTGCGGTACAACTATCAGCCGACTCATATGACGCGGGAAAAAGCCTGTAATCTGGTCAGTGTTAATCAGCATCAGGACCTGGCCCTGTGTTTTACCGAAAGTGATCATCAAGGTGAAATCATTCAGGCTGTGGCTCGCTATTATCTGATTCCAGAAAACAACACTTGTGAAGTTGCTTTTGTAATCAAAGAAAGTAAACGCGGCAAAGGGATGGCCACCCAACTGCTGGCCGAGATGATTGCCGTTGCGAAAAAACGTGGTTTATCTAAAATGGTAGCAAGCGTGCGTCGCGACAATACCCCGATGTTAAAAGTCTTTGAACATGGCGGCTTTCAACAAATGCCCAGCGAAGACATCGGCGAAGTCTTTCTTGAGTTGCCACTCAACTAAACGGCATTAAGCCAAGGACTGAATATGCCTGTAGGCGTGATAAGTCATTTTAAATGTGGGTTACATAATATGGGGGACTTCCACCCGGAGTCCCCAGCACGTCTGTCGGCAATTCAGGATCAATTAATTGCTTCTGGACTGGAATTTGCTATTCGCCAATATGACGCGATTCCCATTAAACGCGAATTAATCACGCTGGCGCACGACCCGGCTTATGTAGACTACCTTTTTGAGCATGCGCCGAATTCAGGTGAATTCAGACTTGACCCAGATACTTGCATGAACGAAAACACCCTGGAAGCCGCGCTTTTATCGGCCGGTGCCGCGGTTCAAGCCGTCGATCTGGTGATGAGCGGAGAACTCTCGGCGGTTTTTTGTGCCACGCGGCCTCCAGGACATCATGCCGAAAAAGACAAAGCGATGGGCTTTTGTTTTTTTAATAACATTGCCATTGCCGCCGCCTATGCGCTAAAGCACTATCAATTAGCGAGAGTTGCTATTCTTGACTTTGACGTTCATCACGGTAACGGTACGCAACATATTTTTAGTGGCAATGACCAGGTTTTATTTTGTTCGACCTTTCAACACCCTTTTTATCCATTTAGCGGTGCAGAATCAACACCAGAGAATATCATTAATACGCCGTTACCAGCGGGCGCGAACGGCCAACAATTTCGCGAAGCGGTCAACAAACATTGGCTACCCGCGCTAGAAAAATTCAAACCAGAGCTGTTATTAATATCGGCGGGGTTTGACGCCCACGCTGAAGATGATATGGCCCAGGTTAATCTGCACGAGTCAGACTATCGCTGGGTCACCGACCAGTTAAAAAGTTTTGCCGACTGCTACTCTCAGGGTCGAATAGTTTCCACTTTAGAGGGGGGGTATGCGCTCAGTGCTTTAGGTCGAAGCGTGGTAGCGCATTTAAACGGTTTGCTCGGAAACTAGAAGTCTCCGGCTAGCATTTTATTTCTTCTTTTCCAAAGCGCTTTAATTTGCGAACTACTCAACCAGGGGCTTAAAGTTTGGAGCTTCTCTTCGGTCAGTTTTTCTAACGCTGCTTTAAAACTATCGGTAACTTCTATCGTCGCTCGTTTAATCATAGCGGGTCGTCGAGTCGAGGTTCCAAACGCCATCGAATGATCTATTAACCAGAGTTGAAAATCCGATGAACTGTACATGATATTTGACTGGTTACGATCACTATTAGCAATCAAATAATCATACGAATCCATCATATTAATTTGCGCCTCATAATCACAGTAACCATTGTATTCAATATTATTTTTTTTCATGGTTAACACATTGGTTAAATCATCAAGCCAAAGTTGTAGCGACCCCCGCTTTCCATCGATCACTCTTTCGACGCTCACCGGCACCAGATTTATATCCATCATGCGGTCTAACTTATAAGCGGCAACTTCATTTTGATAGCGATCAGGACTGGCAATTTTTCGCTTCAAACGTCCCTGACCTCGGGAGTTAGCCGCAGCACGGTATTTAAAAATGGCTTTGATAGTTTTTCCATCTCGCTCCAAGGTTATCCGGATTGGTTTGGTGCGACCTTCTTTAGCGACTTTCTTCTCAATGATAGGCGCGTTGGTAAGAAAATCCTCTAATTCCGCATCACTGAGTCCATGAGGATTTCCCTGCTCACGATTGGGTGCGAAACTGGCCGATAGGATCTCTCCATTGACGCCATGAATAAATTCCACCTGGTCATTGGCTATTTTGGCGACAAAGGGTTCGCCATCATAGTAGGATTTCAACATACCGGCATCCAGCATGATGAGTTGTCCATCCAGTCGCTGATTAACACGATTATTTATGGTCACTGTATGCCCCACCCATAACCGCGTTGCCTGCCACTCGGCCAGCTTTGTCGATAAGATATCCTGCTCAAAAATCGGATGGCAAATAGAATTCCCTCGATACCAGGTTGGGCTTTGCGACGAAAATAATAACTGCTCACGAATTGCGACAAATTCTTGTGCGGCTTTATCTTCTGTCATAGCATTCATTAAATCGAGGCTCTTGTGGTAGGAGTCGTCAAACTTCAGCTTGCCATCATCGATAAGCTGATTCCAACTGACCAAATAGTTTTTCAATGTCTGTTGTAATTCGTTATTAAGTTCAGCCAGACTTTTGTTATAAACTGACTTTGATAAACCGGCATGTGCAAAAACCTGGTCATTAATTTGAATAACAAAAGGCAATGTCATTAGCCAGCTGCCATACTCACCATCTATTTTATAGGCCGCTCGATGGGCGAAAAACCCGGCAGGAAATTTCTCATCAAACGATTGACGAGCGTTTTGATCGTCTGCTTGATTGCTATTTTTTAAATAGCGCGCGTAAAAGGTCTCGCGTAGTTCTTCCGTTTCGTCACTAGCGAACTCGGCATATTCTTCTGGCGCGACATAACGCAGATCACCGACCAGATTCATGACTTCGTGATTTCCCTTTACAACGTGAACTTTACCGCCCGCTTCTTCCGCTTCTACCTGAAGTCGTTTAAGCAGGTCGAGTACCTTGCGTGATTGTGGTCCACGATCGATCAAATCCCCAAGACTCACCAGATGGGCATTTGCGCCAATCCATTTATCTTGCTCGTCGATAAGCGCTGATGTTCTAAGCGCCGTTTGCAATTCGTTAAACGCACCATGGACATCGGCAAAAACATAAACCGGGCCATCGGTAGTAAATTGGTAAGATGGCTCATTGGCCGAAAGCTTTAAATTTAAAGCGCACAGGCAAAAGATAAAAATTGAGAATAGTTTTTTCGCGTTAGTCATTTTTGTTAGTCTCAATAACTTGTTTAAAAAAAGTCACTTTCATTCGGCTCGACGCCGTTAGTCCCTCAAAATCTGCAGCAGTCACTTCTATTTTTAATTCGCCTTCATGATCTTCGGGCGGGCGAAAAGAGAATGTGCGTGTCATTCGGTCAAACTTAACCCAGCGGGGTAACGGCTCGCCTGATTCTTGTCTGGCGTCAAAACTCAATGCGTCGCCAATATCTGGATCGACAAAAGTACAATCGCTGATGCTGAATTTTGATAACAATCCCGAAGGCATTTGTAAATGCGGGATCATCGCCATGACCTGTGGTGGTGAGTTACCCAATACTTTTTGTTTTTCGATCAGATTTGAACGCCCTACTTTCAAAGCGAGAATAAAGAGTCCCAGCGCCAGAATCAAATTAGTAAAAATAAAGTGTGAAATTCCAAGGTCATAATATTGAGTGCCCACAAAGATAAAACCGCCGTATAACAGGTCGCCAAATCGATAGAAAAATGTTTCGATCGTGGTTTTCCCCAGATATTTCAGTTTTCTGGGAACAGGTAAAAATAGTGCATGCCGGGTGGTGTTTTGGACGGAATAATTAGCGCAGTTTTCAGCAATCATGGCGTAGCGAATGACAGAGAAAATCGGAAAAAATAACATCAGCCCGTAACCAATCATCATCACAATAGGTAACACGAGCACAGCCCCACGAATCCCGACCAGGTCGAAAATTCGTGATACAAAAAACAGCTGAAGAATAAAACTACCGAGCGTAATCCACGAGTTATAGCTGGAATAAAACTGACTTTGCCAGACCATCACATCGCTAATTTCTCGAGATTCCAATAATGACTGGCTGTGTTCGCTCACTAAACGCGCCACAATATATTCACCAGTCGAGTTGATAAAGACTAAAATAACGACATAAAAAGCGATTTGCAGTAAATAGTTATTTTGAAAGACCACCGTGAATCCATCTAGCCAGCGATTAACCTTTTCCTCGTGATGCACTGATTCATTGTTTGATGACTTTTCTGGAATGCTACCGTCCGATCGCGACGTGAAATAGACCGAAAAACACAATAACACGGTCGCCAAAATCATAATCCCGACAATGCCAATTTGTGGATAAAGGGGACCAGCAATCCGCGCACCTAACCACGCGCCGAATGTCGCGCCTACCGCCACAATCACAAACAGTCGTTGACCGCTTCTGACGTTGTACGAGTCTGCCGCAAATGCCCAAAATTGTGCCAGGACCATTACACTAAAAATCCCTAGCCAGATATAGAACACCATGCCAACATTCACCTTTAAATACTGCAAGAAGGCAAAAATGGCGAGATTAGTAATAAAAAATAGCAGCACTCGATTGATGATAATGCTGCGTTTTTCGTGTTCCGCATAGCGGTGATACAACACCGAAAAAAACGGCACAATCAAAATCAACAATCCGGCCTGGATGGCAGTGGCATAACTTTTATATTCAGCACCACCGTATTGAAGTATGAGTGGCTCTCGAATGACCTTGAGCAAATAATAAGCGGTCATTAAAATACAGGCGTTTAGCGTCATCAACACGCAACTGTATCCTTCGCCTGGTTTGACAAGGCTGACAACGTTTAATAATCGTTCATACCACGAGTGTCGTATTGGCACTTCCTGACTCATAGACTCCTATCCAAATACCGGTCGATCTTTCGTTATGTTGTTATTTTATGAATTTATCTAAGTTTAGTTCATTAGACCGGTTTGCCAGTTCAACAAAATTGTTACAACGCTAGACAAATGATTACCAAAGGTTTTACCAGAAAATTTTTTAAAAGGATAGTTGAATTCCATTGGGCTGCAAGTAAAGCCGCAATGAACAGGGTGAGAAAATTTCTAATTATTCCTTGCCAACGGGCGTTAACGCCACCAATTGCCAAACACAGGATAGATATACTTTTCTTGTGCCAACGCCTTAATCAGCGCGAACACGCCGTATAAAATTAACGCGGAATGAATACAGATAAAATAAATCAGCAGCACCATCCAGGTATACGGCGAGTTAAAACTGCCGAAAAGCAAAATCAGGGCACTGACGATAATAAGCAGGATTCCAGCGACAATATTGGCCAAAATCGATTGTTTAAAGTGAAGCTGGGTGACAGGATGGCAAGTGGCGAATTTTTTCGAGTAAAGCCACATGAGGATAACAAAGGAAACAACAGGCAAAACCGTAATATTGGTGAGATACAATCCCTGAGTCCAGGCTGCAATTTGCACCTCTGAAGGAGGCATTTCGGTCGATGGCGCTTGCTCTGAATCCACAATAACTCCCCTGTCTTAGCTGTTAAAAACAGCCTCTCGTAGCTGTTGAGAACGATAATTTAACCGATTTTCTGGCCTAAAAGATTGATTTACAGCAGTTTTTTATTCAATATTTTTACCCCATAAGCTTTCGCCGGGCAATGGCGCTAATCGCTTGACGCTACGGATTGATGGGCTAGCAGGTATATGGTCGCATTGTCGCAACCATATCCCCTGTATTTATCGGTTCGGGAGGCGTATAAAGAGGTCATTCCAGCGCGCTACACTTCGCTCAAAAGGGTATTTTTGCTATAATCCGCGCCTGTTTTAAACTGGGGCAAGTCAGTTATTCAGTCTGCTAACTTATCCCTTGGTATATCCGGGTTTTTTATCCCGCGACTTGGATTCAGATCAGAAGGTACCTAATGTCTCAAAACCAGCAATCTTATCAGTCAACTCATAAAATTCGCGTCGTCACCGCGGCATCGTTATTTGACGGTCATGACGCAGCAATTAATATTATGCGTCGTATTATTCAAGCCAGCGGCTGTGAAGTCATCCATCTTGGACACAACCGCAGTGTTCAGGAAGTGGTCGATTGCGCTATTCAGGAAGACGTCCAGGCGATAGCCATGACTTCCTATCAAGGTGGTCATGTAGAATACCTGAAATATATGGTGGATTTGCTCAATGAACGTGGCTGCGGCCATATTCGTGTATTTGCTGGCGGCGGGGGCGTAATTCTGCCGGAAGAAATTGAAGAACTCCACGCTCACGGCGTCGCGCGAGTTTACTCACCCGACGACGGCCGAGAAATGGGCTTGCAAGGCATGATCAACGATCTGGTAAAACAATCCGATTTTGCCACCGGAGATAAAGCGCAAAATACCATTCCATCAACCAGCGAGCATCGCGAAATTGGCCGTTTGATTTCAGCTGCGGAAAATTTTCCAGAAGACAATAAAGCGATTCTAGACTCGATTCGAGCAGCGGCTGCAGAGTCAAACACACCCGTATTGGGCATAACAGGTACTGGCGGCGCCGGAAAATCCTCGCTGGTTGACGAATTAGTCCGTCGCTTCCTGCTCGACTTTGACGATAAACATATCGCTATCATTTCTGTCGACCCTTCAAAACGTAAAACCGGTGGTGCATTGCTCGGGGATCGAATCCGCATGAATGCCATCAATAATGACCGTGTATATATGCGCTCGCTGGCGACCCGCCAATCTAATCTGGCGCTATCCCCTCACGTACAAGAAGCGGTGAATGTTGTCAAAGCCGCTGGTTTTGATCTGGTGATTTTAGAAACCTCTGGTATTGGTCAATCGGATACGGAAATTGAAGAACACTCTGACGTTTCCATGTACGTAATGACTCCCGAATACGGCGCGGCGACCCAGCTGGAAAAAATCGACATGCTCGATTTTGCGAATATTATCGCCATCAACAAGTTTGATAAACGCGGTGCGCTTGATGCATTGCGCGATGTGCAAAAACAATTTCAACGCAACCATCAGCGTTTTGATGAAGCTACCGAATCCATGCCAGTATTTGGCACCATTGCCAGCCAGTTCAATGACCCAGGAACCAATGAGCTTTATCGCAACTTGATCAATCTGGTTAATGAGAAAACAGAAATCGACCTGAGCACCAGTTTTGAGTCGAGCGAAGAAATGTCGGAAAAGATCTTTATCATTCCACCAAAGCGAACCCGTTACCTGGCAGAAATTGCCGAGAACAATCGCAGTTATGACGAGTGGGTTAATGAGCAGGCTGAGCATGCCCAAAAGGTTCAGAGCGTTACCGAAACTCTGTCGCTAATCGATGATAATTCGGTGAAGTCTTCCGTTTCTAGTCTGCTCGAAAAAGCCGAACTCAAACTTGACCGTGAGAATAGTAAAATTCTTGAAGAGTGGGATGCTGAACGTCAACAATATCTCGACGATGTCTTTGTTTACAAAGTTCGTGACAAAGAAATCAAAGTAGAAACTCACAGCAAGTCACTATCGAACCAACCGATTCCGAAAATTTCGGTACCCAAATACTCAGGCTGGGGTGACCGTTTAAAATGGAAACTGCAAGAAAATTATCCGGGCCAGTTTCCGTATACCGCCGGGGTATTCCCATTTAAACGCGAAGGTGAAGATCCAACCCGCATGTTTGCCGGTGAAGGCGGTCCTGAGCGGACTAACCGACGATTCCACTATGTTTCCAAAGGCATGCCAGCAGCGCGTTTATCGACGGCTTTTGATTCGGTAACCCTTTACGGTGATGACCCAGATTATCGCCCAGACATTTACGGGAAAATCGGTAACTCAGGTGTCTCCATATGCTGTCTGGATGACGCTAAGAAACTTTACTCTGGTTTCCGCTTAACCAAACCGACAACTTCGGTTTCCATGACCATCAATGGACCTGCCCCGATTTTAGTTGGCTTCTTTATGAACGCGGCAATCGACCAGGAGTGTGAAATTTACATCAAGGAAAATGGCCTGGAAGCAGAAGTTAAACAGAAAATAGCAGATATCTACGCTAAAAAAGAAATGCCAGTACCAACTTACCAGGGCGAAATACCTGAAGGTAATGATGGTTTAGGGTTAATGTTACTCGGGGTTACCGGTGATCAGGTTTTGCCGAAAGACATTTACGAGCAAATCAAATTCGATACCATTCAAAAAGTTCGCGGTACGGTACAAGCCGATATTCTCAAGGAAGATCAGGCACAAAATACCTGTATTTTCTCGACCGAATTTGCCCTGCGCTTGATGGGTGACGTGCAGGAATACTTTATCGAGAAAAATGTGCGAAACTTCTACTCGGTTTCGATTTCTGGCTACCACATTGCCGAGGCTGGCGCGAACCCGATTTCACAGTTGGCCTTTACCTTGGCGAATGGTTTCACCTTTGTTGAATACTATCTCGCCCGCGGTATGGATATTAACAAGTTTGCGCCTAACTTCAGCTTCTTCTTCTCCAATGGTGTTGATCCTGAATACGCAGTCATCGGTCGTGTCGCTCGTCGTATCTGGGCAAAAGCCATGAAACACAAATACAAAGCGAATTCTCGCGCGCAAATGCTCAAGTATCATATTCAAACGTCTGGTCGTTCACTGCACGCTCAGGAAATTGATTTCAATGATATTCGCACCACATTACAAGCTTTATATGCGATTTACGATAACTGTAACTCACTGCATACTAACGCCTACGATGAAGCGATCACCACCCCAACCGAAGCTTCGGTACGTCGTGCGATGGCGATTCAGCTGATTATCAACCGCGAGTTAGGTCTCAATAAAAATCAGAATCCATTGCAAGGTTCTTTCATTATTGAAGAACTGACTGACCTGGTGGAAGAAGCCGTCTTGATGGAGTTCGAGCGCATCAGCGAACGTGGCGGCGTCCTCGGCGCGATGGAAACCATGTACCAACGCTCTAAAATTCAGGAAGAGTCGATGCATTATGAAATGCTGAAACACACGGGTGAATACCCGATTATCGGCGTGAATACTTTCTTAAGCGCTGAAGGTTCGCCAACGGTGATTCCAAGCGAAGTCATCCGTTCAACCAAGGAAGAGCGTGTTTACCAGATTGAAATGCTGGAACGCCTGCACAAAGGTTATAGCGAAGAAGGTAAATCGCAAATGAAAGCGATTCAGGATGCCGCTTTGCATAATCAGAATATCTTTGAAATTCTGATGGATGCGACCAAGTACTGTTCTCTCGGTCAGATCTCACAAACATTGTATGAGGTTGGTGGGCAGTATCGGCGTAATATGTAAGTAGTTAATTGTAAGCTTACTTCGCTTAAGTGGAGATTTGGGAAGCCCTCTTTTGAGGGCTCTTTCGTGGGTCTTAATCCTTAATGGAGCCGAATTTAATAACTTTTTTACTTCTCAATTCTTGACGTTCAAAACTCATGCGTCATCTCGACCGTAGTGGAGAGATCTCCCACAGGTTTGCAAGTCCCCCCAAGTTGGATTGGCTATTTCTATCAGATTGATTTTCTTCTCTCTTCGCCACTTTTTAATTTGTTTTTCCCTTTGAATAGCGTCTAAACGGCTAGAACACTCCTCAAAATAAACTAGCTTATTTAGATTATAGCGCCGACAAAAACTATTGTATTGAGCATGTGAGTGCTCATAAAGTCTTCTTTCAAGGTTATTGCTTACACCAACATAAAACACGTTATTATGTGTGTTAGTGAGAATATAGACAAAGTAATTCATTGTTCACTCAGACTCCTTTAGCATCAATATAACGAAGTCTTCGGTAGCACTGATATAGTTAATATCTCCAATGTCTGTAGGAGATCTCTCCACTTCGGTCGAGATGACGAGTTAGAGTTGTGGTTTAGTTAATTCGACTGGCCCGATTGTGATGGAAATTGTCTTCTATTAATACTTCTCACACAACCTGTGACGTTAATCGTCTTTATTGAAGTCACTAAGTAACCCTTTGAAATCCTTCCATTCTCTATCCTCATAAAAAGTAATTTCTATTGGATATCTGTCATGACTAGCAAGGGCCGAGTTCAACGATTTCAAAAATTCATCGTCATCACGTATGTAATAGACAAATTCTTTAAGATTGTTACCGGTCCTACTGTAGGCATGAGTGCACACTCCTTTTGCCTCAACTCCAACTTCCAGAGCATCTTCGAGTTGGATCATCCTTTTATTCTCATCCTCTTCTGGCATACCATTGCGCTCACTCCCATCGTATTTCCATGAGACAACAACAAGCCTCGGATAAGTAGCTCTAATATCTTTAGTCGGTAACTCATTTACGAATTTATAAATGACGGGAAAGCCATTTATATAAACTTCTCCTATGACGCCTTTTGGTTCTTCAGCATTTGCACTCATAAAACAAACAATTCCAAAAATTGAAAAAATGTATTTAAACTTAGGCTGCAAATTTCGAGAGAAGTAATTCCAGAAGACCCAAAGCCCCGTTTTTGTTAATTTTTTCATTCAGCCACATTCTCAATATTTAATATTTTTGTCATCCAAAATCCAGTCTTAAGATTCGATGTCTGCTTTTAAATAACCGGCTTGATTGTTTCGAGCGTCCTCTTTGTGATGCTTTGGGTCGTTCAAATTCGAATCAGTCATCAACTTATTAAATTCTTTTACTTACCTTACACATGTTCGATTTATTCGATTAACTAGATTCTTTCTCAATAAACGCTCCGATACTAGAACAACTATTGAACAAACAGACCAAAGTTAAAACGTAACCTGAAATCAAGGCAAAGCTGAGAAAAACCCAGGTTAAGACAACTTTAAATGTTAAACTTTTATACTTCAATTCAAACAATGATCTTAAGTGAATGATCAGCTGTCCTATGCCAAATAAGAAAGTTAAAGTAAATGTCAAATTTTGTAATAACAAATATCCGTTAAGAGCATTTGAGTGCTCGAAATCCAGACCGAATAAACTAACCGAAAGCCCAACCAAGAAACAAACGCAACCTAAATAAAAATATTTTCTTTGACTAATCATTTATTCTAATATCCATTCTACTATTGCGATCAGAACACTTGCTCTATTTACATTTTCTCTAACACAATCAAAGTTAAACCTCTCAAACGAGACAGAATCAAACACTTAAGTTAGTCTCCGTAATATAATCTATTTGTTATATAAAACTACTGTTCCAGCAATATGGTCGTGTAATGCTTGTTTCTTCTTATCTATCCCGGCCCAGATACATCCTAAATATATTGGAGGCATAGAAATAAAATACCCTAGGTATCGGAGTATATATTTTTTTAGCGTGGCCGGCTCTAAAGTCTTTGCGTCTAATATTTTAAGACCAAGTAACATTTTCCCCGGCGTGCTTTGAAACATCTGCCACATCGAAATGCAAATTATTGCTGGAACTACAAAGATACTAACAATAAAGAAATAAAAATAAGGGACACCTTCGGTGTCTAGAAAATCAAACACCGAATTTAGAATAATTGGAATTATCGCAATAATACTAATCCAAATCTGATCGATTATAGCTGCGGCAACTCTTATCCAGAATCCTGCAAAATTACTATAGTTCATTCAACAATTCTCTCCGATAAATTAAATATCCAAATCAGCCCGCAACTGATGAATCTTATCCATCATCTCTGGCGTCAGGTCTCGCTCCCCTAAACGCTCAATAATATTCCGTAACACCCGCTTTTCATTGTCATCAACTACGCCGTCTCGCATGGCAATTTCAACCAAATTTTCTAACTCATTTACATCAAGCTTACCATCGTCAGTAAAGCAGGTAATTGAACGGTAAGTTAGTTCAAGATAGTCTCTATTTTCGCTACTCATGTTTATTTCCTTCTTTTATTTTCAAACAAGATAGTTTATCAACGTAATTCAAACAGCTTTATTACTTTTTAATTTTAGAAAATACCTGGAATTAAATAATAACTCCGTTTTTTGTATTCCGCCCACTCATCATATCGCGACATGGACTGTTCTTTCATGGCCATATTCACAGCAAACACACCGGTCCAGACCCAGCCTAAAATTACCCAGGGGATCCAATGCCAGGCCATGATGGCATACGAGCCGTAAATCATCATCTCGCCCAAATAATTGGGGTGACGTATGTACCTAAACATGCCGGTTGTAATCAAACCTTTCTTTACTTTGAGCGTAAAATATTTTTGCGCGTCCGAAGTCATCATTATCGCAATGCCAAGCGAATGTATCGAAATAGCGACGGTCATCCAGGTCCAGTTGGCTCCAGTATGCGCCTCACCGAGAATCGGAGAAATTAATAAAAATGGGATTAACCAGTATGGACCGAGGACGGCTGCGACGGCGATAAATGCGCCGCCAAAAGTAATTCGGTTTTGCCACTTAGGGTCGGGAAACACCACGTCTTTCAACAGCCAACAAAATCCATAACTGCCATGTAATGCCAGATAAACCCAGGCTTGCGTCGTGTAATTCTGAAAGTAGATCATTAAACCCAGTACCCAAAAGGCGGTCGCGCCTTTTTGAAAGTTGATAACCCAATTAAACTTGAGTAGTTTCGGTCCACCGAGAAAATCTTCGGTCAGATACTGTGATAATTGATTCCAGGAAGTCACTAATGACATGGCTTTTCTTGCCTCTTTTTTTATTTATTCGATTTATAATCTCGCTTTTTCATCGAATGAACCCGCAAGACGACCCACTCTACATGGTCAGTAAAAAGAGTTCAACAACCTAATATTATTAGGCATACTCTCTATAGAGCGCACCTATATTTCTCACTAACCCCCAATTGTGGCAATATTGAGATAGCTTCTATACATCCTGCAGAATACTGGTAGAATGCGCGCCAATTCGACAAATACCTCAATATAGCCGGAAAATTGACTAAAATTAGTCACAGCCATTTAGCCTGAATCAGGAACATACACATGTCACTCGCCCCGCAACTCGTTGAGAAATTAGAGAGCTTTATTCAACGAATGCAAGCCAAAACTGAAACTTACCTGGGCTATCCAGTTTCCAAAGATTTTGAATACCAGGAACTCGCCGAATTGCTTAAGTATCCGCTGAATAATTTAGGTGATCCGTTTGTTGACTCCACCTGGAAAGTTGACAGCCGAGAATTTGAGCGAGAAGTTATCGCGTTTTTCGCAGAACTACTTCGGGCACCAGAAAACAACTGGTGGGGATACGTGACCAACGGCGGCACTGAAGGCAACCTTTACGGCTTGTATCTGGCGCGCGAATTATATCCGCAAGGGATCTGTTATTTCTCGCAGGAAACCCATTACTCGGTATCAAAAAATCTGCATTTATTAAATATGCCTCACATCATGATTCGCTCACAGAAAAGCGGCGAAATCGATTATGATGATCTAGCAGAAACCATCCGCATCAACCGCGATAAACCCGCGATTATATTCGCCAATAGCGGCACCACCATGACGGAAGGCAAAGACGATATTCATAAGATAACTGAAATTCTAGATAATTTTTCAATTGCTAATCGCTATATCCACTCTGACGCTGCGCTTTGTGGTGCGATTAATCCGTTTCTTGATCCGCGACCTGCTTATGACTTTGCCGATGGCGCCGATAGTATTTCGATTAGCGGTCATAAATTTATCGGTTCACCAATCCCTTGTGGTATTGTGTTGGCGCGAAAAGATAAAGTTGATCGCATTGCGCGTTCCATCGCGTACATCGGCTGTCTGGATACGACAATTACAGGTTCACGTAACGGATTTACCCCCATGGTGCTCTGGTATGCGATTAATAAATGGGGTAAAGATGGGTTAGCCAAGCGCGCACAACACTCTGTCGCAACAGCCGAGTACGCCGAACAGTCGCTACGCCAAATCGGTATTGATGCGTGGCGAAATCCAAACGCAATTACCGTGGTATTTCCGGAAATTAGTGAAACGTTAAAAGAAAAATATCAGTTGGCAACGGCCAATGGCATTACCCATTTAATCTGTATGCCGAATGTCGAAAAACACCATATCGACACATTTGTACAAGATTTAAAAACAGATATCGAGTCAGAACAGGTAGGAGCTAAATAATGAGAAACATCACCATCGTCGCTAAAGACTATACCGGCCTGATTGCTGATATTACGGAAGTCTTGAGTAAAGAACGATTGAACATCGAATCCATAGAAGCCGAAAAGGTAGAATCAACGGCCCTGGTGAAATTAAAATCGTGTGATGCAGATAAAGCCTTCCAGGTTTTAACGGATGCGGGATACCATGTTGTTTCTCGGGCTGGATTACTCGTTCGTGTGCTCGACGAATCAGGCGCGCTGGCGAAAATTTCTCGAACTTTAGCAGAGAGTGAAATTGATATTCGTGGCATCAATATGGTGGAGCAGCACGATGGATTTAATATTGTTGCGATAAGTTGTTCTGATTCGGATAAGGCGCGAGAAGTTTTAGGGAAAATGGTTTTATAAGGGCTGAGGAAAACTTTAAATTCAAAAGCGTTTCGCGGCGCTAAAGCTTTCCCGCGAGTTCCTTTTGGTAAGCCCCAAAAGGAACCAAAAAGGCTTTTCGCTGAAGATAACTAATTTGTCATTCGTTAAAAGATTGGTAAGCCTGTTCGGTCGTCTTTTGTTGAATGAGAGTCAGCGGAAGGACAGAGCTCGCTCGCGCTCATTTTCCTGTCCTTGTCTATCCGCTGCCTCATGAATTTCACCAGCCCGTTAGAGCCGCTAGGCAAAAGACTCAAAGGCATAATGCCCTTGCTTATGTATCAAGGTCGGTTAGTTGGAATGACCAACATCGGGGTGGGGCATAAAGACACATCGGAGGTGGGCAATTTATAACAAATGAGTTTTATTACTCAGCCGATTAGCTGGCCCAGCGGCCTGAGCGTCCGGCGTTTTTGGTTACTTTTTTTGCTGTTGAAAAAAGTCACTCGCATGCAAGCGTAGCGATGCGAAACGTTTTTTTAAAGAGCCTTTTTAAAAGCTCATACGTCCGCCACAGATAATTTTCAGCCATTAAACAAAAGGACCAAACGACATCGAACTGTCTAATTAAACCTGTCTGTTCAAGTATCAACCGATACACTTTAATAGTTTAAAGACTCTCCAAAAAGCCCATCATTTTGCGTTTACTCGTCAATCGCACCAGCTTTTTACTTTTCGCCCGCTCCTCTATTTTCCGAAATAACTCTTCATTCCAGAACTTCGGCGAAAGCCGCAAAAACTTCCAACTCGCCAAGGTCCCTTTTAAAACCGAACTGCCCTCTGGCCAGCCTGCCGGCTTTTTAAATGGGCTAATTAACAATCGTTTCGTCGCCCACCAATAGTGGCGCCAGTAAGGTAAATCGATATAAACCAAAGTATCCGCCGCATCGATTCGTTGCCAGAACGATTCCATAGAGCCTAAACCTTCGATAATCCAGCTATCAGACTCTATCAATTTTTTATGAGCCGAAGAATATTTCTCTGGCGAAACTTTCTCACCATTTTTTTGATATTCAATTAAATCTAATGGAAACAACTCAATGCCAGTAGCACTGGAGAGCCGCTTGCTAAGCGTAGACTTACCACCACTGGGTTTACCAAAGACTGCAATTTTTTTCATAGCGTTTTTACAATAGTTCTCTGCTAAATTAGCACATTTAAATGACAAACGACTTCTCTTAGCCTATAGACTAAAGGCCAGAAATAAAAATATCTGCAAGTTATTAAATAATATAGACTGAACGATTCAACGTTTTTCATCTTTCATTTACGCTGCTCATAGTTCTATAATTATTTATCATCAAATTCACTCAAACCTAACCGGAGAGAATCAAGTGCAGCGACAACGCCAAATTCAACTGTATTTGCATTCTCCACTCAGAAATATTCTAATCGCATCGGCAGTAGTGCTTAGTGTTTTAGCTTGCGGTGGAGGCTCGTCAAGTAACGGTCCACAAGAACAAACACAGTCCAAAACCATTCAGCAGATACTAGACGATGGAATTCAACAAGGCCTGGACGGGATCTATGTCTATATCGATAAAGGCGACGAGTCACCTATATCGATAGCTGCGGGCATTAAAGATCGATCAACGCAGCAACCTGCTACCCCCGAAACTCTATTTAAAATTGCCAGCATTAGTAAAATGTTTATCGCTGTAGCTACTGTTAAAGCGGTCCACCAATCGTCACTCCAACTTGATGATACCTTAGCTCAATGGCTACCCGACTTAGCTGACCGAATTGAGCATGCAAACTTAATCACTGTTAGACATTTACTGCAACACCGTAGCGGTGTGCCTGATTTTGATTCGCAGCCGGGGTTTAGTTGGCAAAATTCCTATACAGATATTGATAGCACGCTATCACTCGCGTTAGATAAACCAGCAGACTTCTTTCCCGACGCGATTTACGCTTACTCAAATACTAACTATTTGCTGCTAGGAAAAATTCTCGATACTGCGCTTGGCTATTCTCATCATGTTTTTATCCAGGATAACATTCTTACCCCGCTCGACATGCAGGATACTTATTCGCTGTTAGCGGAGATCAATATCGATTTACTCTCTAAAGGTTATTGGGATAATGTAGAGCGCTCTCAGCAAGATTATGTAATTCCCGGCGGCTCGATGATTTCAACGGTGCGAGATATTGCCACTTTTTTAAGAGCGCTTTCGGGTAACGAGTATTTATCTACTGAAGAAAAACAGACTTACAATAATTTATTTGGCGGCTATGGACACTCCGGTTGGTTACCAGGATATCAAAGCATCGCTCGTTATGAATCACAATACGATGCGGTGATCGTTCAGTTTGTGAATAAGACTGGAGGTGGTAGTGAAAATGTGGCGAATGGCGTTTATAGCGAGCTTGTGGCTTGGGTTTCAAATTAATATCGAATTTAACATCGCGACATCGATTCAAAAATTATCATGGACTTACAATAAGGGGTTGAGGAATTGGCTCCCTCTCCCGTCAAGAGAGAGGGGCAGAAGATCTAAGCCAGATCTAACTTGTCACCAATCGGTAATTTCGTCAGTGGCTTTTTCAAAAACTTTCTCAGCGCATTAGCCACCGCAGGACCTGCTGGCGGCGTTCCCGGTTCACCGACACCCGAAGGAGCTTCGTTCGATTGCACAATATGCACTTCGATGTCCGGCATCTTACTCATACGCATTGGGAAATAATCGTAGAAGTTCGATTGCTCAACCGCGCCATTTGCAATCGTAATTTTCTCACCAAGCGTCGAACCTAAACCAAAACCGATCCCACCTTCCATTTGTGCTTTAACGATATCTGGTGTTACAGCGATACCACAATCCACAGCGCAGACGATTTTGTCGACGCTAAAAGTACCATCTTTGTTGACCGTGACTTCGGCAACTTGCGCGACGAATGAGTTGAAGGATTCGTGCACAGCTACGCCTTGTGCTTTGTTCTTGGGTAATTTCTTACCCCAACCGGCTTTATCGGCGGCTAGTTTTAGCACACCGGCGTGGCGAGGATGCTCTTTTAATCTGTCGAGACGGAATTGCACTGGATTTTTCCCTTGCATTCTTGCCACCTCATCCAGGAAAACTTCAGTGGCGTATGCATTGTGAGTGTGGCCAACCGAACGCCACCAAAGCACCGGAACACCAACTTGCGCTTCAATACCTTCGACTTTCATATTCTTGATTGAATAAGGAAGATTGTGTCCGCCTTCCGTTAGCGTTGCATCCAGAGGGCCCTGAACCATACCTTCAAATGGCGTACCTCGAAGAATGGACTGGGAAACCACTTGTTGTTGCCAACCAGATAGCTCACCTTTTTTATCGATTGAAGCAGCGAACTTTTGGTATGTCATCGGTCGATAATAACCCCCTTTCATATCGTCTTCACGCGTCCACTGCAAGTTGATCGGTAAGTTAAGACCTGAGGCTTTAGCGATCAACGCGGCGTCCAATACAAAATCCGAATTCGGCACCGCACGGCGTCCAAAACTACCGCCGGCAAATTGTGTATGAATAAAGACTTTTTCAGGCGGTACACCGGCAACATGCGCTACAGTTCCTTGGTCGACTGTGGGGATCTGGGATCCCGTCCAGACGTTACACTGGCCATCTTTAATTTCTACGCTGCAATTGAGCGGCTCCATTGTCGCATGAGCCAAATAAGGAAACTCAAAATCGAGCTCCAACGTGTTTTTGGCGTCTTTAAAAGCCGCGACAACATCTCCATCATTTCGAACCGCGTGCAACGGCCCCTTCGCCAGTTGTTTATATTCTTTCCACAAATCAGCGGAGCTTCGATTTTCCGCTGAACTTTCATCCCACTCTATGCCAAGAACACTCTTCGCTTGTAAAGCAGTCCAATGGGAATCTGCGACTATCCCCACTCCGCGGGGCGTTTCGACGACAGCTTTGACTCCTTTGATATTTAGCGCCGCGGTTTTATCGACAGATTTAATCGTCGCGCCAAATTTTGGGGGATGTACAATCACCGCGCGCAACTGTCCAGGTACATCGATATCGATGGTATAAAGCGCTTTACCACGAGTTTTTTCCGGGCTGTCGATACGTGGGACTTTACTACCGATAATTTTAAATTCGTTGGGCGATTTTAATTTCGGCTTTTCCGGAGCAAACTCTTTGGCAGCATCAGTTGCTAACTCGCCAAAACTCAATGACTTTCCTGACTTGTGTTTTACCACGCCTTTATCTACAGAGATATCACTCGCTTTGGCTTGCCATTTTTTCGCTGCCGCTTGAATTAACATCTCCTTGGCGGCTGCGCCGGCAAAGCGTAACTGCTGAAACGAATTCGCGATAGAGGATGAGCCGCCAGTTCCTTGCACTGGGCCCCAGAACAAATTGTTGTATCGACCTGCATCGGCTGGGGCAAACTCCCAGCGCATTTGTTTCCAGTCGGCATCTAGCTCTTCTGCGACAATAGCGGTGAGCCCGGTAGTAACGCCTTGCCCTTTATCAAGATGTTTGATCACCACTGTGACCAGGTTGTCCTCGGTAATTTTTACGAAGTGGCCAAAACCCGTCGTTTTGACTTCTGCCTCGGTTGCAGATAAAGGCAAGCTAATTCCGCCTATGGCAAACCCAACGCCAGCCAAAGAGCTGACTTTCAAAAAGTTACGTCGGCTAAACTCAGGTTGTATCGACATAAATCGTGCAAAATTCATGATTCTGCCCTCCTAAGCCAGCTGTTTAGCCGCGTTATGGATCGCGGCACGAATTCGATGATAGGTAGCGCAACGACATAGATTACCATCCATCGCCGTATCAATATCTTTATCGGTTGGCTTTTTGTTTTGTTCTAGAAGAGCAACAGCCGACATAATTTGTCCCGACTGACAATAGCCGCATTGCACCACATCGAGTTTTTCCCAAGCTGATTGCACGACTTGGGCGGTCTGTGAAGAGAGCCCTTCAATAGTCGTGACTTTCGCGCCACTAACCATGGACATGGGAGTAGAACAGGAACGAACAGGATTACCATTAACGTGCATAGTGCAAGCACCACACATAGCGACGCCGCAGCCAAATTTACTTCCGGTCAGCTTAGCGTCTTCTCGAACAAACCAGAGGAGTGGTTTGTTGGTATCCCCTTCATAAGTTACTGCTTTGCCATTCAAAGTAAACTTAATCATGGTGATTTCCCTGGAACCAGAAGAAGGTACTAAGCAGTATAGAACGCTTTACCAATTAGTCCATAGGATATGTCGATTTGTATCGTTTATGTTGAGGTTTTGTATTATTTTGGAATTAATTTGTAATTAAAATTCGTTCGATATCTCAACGCATTTTACTGCTCAAACAAACTCACTCCTCTCCTTCATAATAGCCGACCGCATCTTCTAATTTAGAAATATGCATAAAATCAAAATTAGGCATTTTTCCTGAGAAACTCAGCGTCTTGTTCGAATCTGGATACTGACAAATATCCACCGACTCATTGGTGCTCAGGCTTAAGTATTTTAGCTCGGCATCACTAGTGTTGATAATCTGGTGAGCGACTTCTGGTCCGCCTGGCGGGCAGGAAATAATGTCATGTTTTTTGATGGCGTATTCCTTGTCACCATATCGAAGCGTGCCACTCCCTTCTAAAATTAAAAACATTTCTTCGATTATGCGATGGCTATGAAAAGGACAAACTTTACCGCTGGGTTCTAAAATTGTCATACGATAGGCCAAGTTTTGCGCGCCTATTTTGTCGCCAACGCTAAAGGTTTTACTTTTAAACGCGGCGTGCTCTCTTTCCTCATAGTTGTCGATTTCGTCCAGATTCATGAGCGGTTTCATTGTTCACCTTTCCTTTTTCAAATGAAATTCAGTTTTTGATGACTATTTGCTATCCATATTTGTCTTTTTCCTCAATGAAGTCAATTTACATCAAAGACAAATTGGTACAAAAATAAGCCCTTCGCTTGACTCGAATCAGCACCTCAAACTTGCATTTTGGGGATAATGCTGCGCAATCACATAAGTTACTGCCTTGCTGTAGAGGCGTAACGCCAACTAAACGAGGAAAATGATGAAAACTATCATTGAACCTTTCCGCATCAAATCGGTTGAACCCTTAAGAATGACCACCGAAACAGAGCGCGAGGCTTACTTAAAAGCCGCTAACTATAACCTGTTTTCACTTAAGTCAGATGACGTACTGATCGACATGCTGACCGACTCAGGCACATCCGCCATGAGCACCCGGCAGTGGGCAGGCATCCAATTAGGTGACGAGAGCTATGCTGGCTCACCGTCTTTTTATCGCTTTGAAGCGGCGCTGCGAGAACTGGCGCCGTTTAAACATATTATTCCGACGCACCAAGGGCGAGCCGCGGAGAAAATATTATTTTCTCTCGTCGGCGGAAAAGGCAAAGTCATTCCAAACAATACCCATTTTGACACCACCAGAGCCAACGTTGAAGCAACCACCACCGAAGCTTTAGACCTGGTGAAAAAAGAAGGTCTCGACCCACAACTGGAACACCCATTCAAAGGGGATATGGATTTAAACCGTTTGCGAGATCTATTAGAAACTCGCGCCGATGATATTCCACTAGTAATGCTTACCATTACCAATAATTCCGGCGGTGGCCAACCGGTATCCATGAAAAACATTCGTGAAACCAAGGCGCTCTGTGATGAGTTTGGCAAGCCGTTATTTTTAGACGCTTGTCGTTTTGCCGAAAACGCCTATTTTATTAAATTGCGAGAAGCCGGTTACGCCGACAAAACGCCAAAAGAAATTGTTCAGGAAATTTTTAGTTATGCTGATGGCATGACCATGAGCGCCAAAAAAGATGCATTGGTGAATATGGGCGGCTGGTTAGCGCTAAATGACGATGAGCTGGCGATGAATGCGCGTAATATGTTGATTCTGACCGAAGGCTTTCCGACTTATGGTGGTTTATCTGGCCGTGATCTCGACGCCATGGCTGTCGGTCTGGAGGAAGTGGTTGAAGAGGATTATCTCAACTACCGAATTACATCAACCGCCTACCTGGGCAACGCGTTGGATAAACTGGGCATTCCCATCATGAAACCGGTCGGAGGTCATGCCGTCTACATAGATGCAAGAGCCATGCTGCCGCATATCGACCCACTCGAATACCCCGGACAAGCTTTAGCGATTGAAATGTATCGACTGGGTGGCATTAGAGCCTGTGAGATCGGTACGGTCATGTTTGGTCGCCAAGCTGATGGCAGTGAACAGGCGGCCCCGATGGATTTAGTACGCATGGCGATACCCCGCCGGGTTTATACCCAAAGTCACATCGATTATTGTATCGAGTGTCTGGATGAAGTGAATGCGAATAAAGCCAAACTCAAAGGGGTAAAAATTGACTGGGAACCACCGATGTTGCGGCATTTCACCGCACATTTCTCGATTGAGTAATCAATAATATTCTGTAGGGACAGTCCCTTGTGGCTGTCCGTTTATACAGTCCGTTTATGCAGCTACAGCGGGAGCCCACAAAGGGCTCCCCTACATTAAAAAAACTGTTTATTAACGACTATTCGCCTTAAACCAATCCACCATTTCTTGCTCTAGTTTAGGATCTTTTTTAAAGAGCGGAAAACCGTGACCATCGCCTTTATAGGTCTTTAATTTTGTTTTATCCGTTGTTGCTCTTTTATAGATCACCTTAGATGATTTAAATGTATGGGTATCACCTTCGGCGGCGATAATCATGGCAGGAATATCACTCACATTCTCAAAGAGTTGAATGTTTTCTTCATCCATTCCAGAAGAGAAAAAGATAAAACTATTTGGCTTATGCTGTTGCGCCAATTTCAGAGCCTGGACGCCACCACAACTCGCACCGATAAAAGAAATCGAATGACTACCGACTTTTTCCACTAAATATTCATAGGCAATTTTCACGTCATCAGGCCAGTATTCTCTCACCGCGATAATCTTTTTAACAAACTCATCACGGTTCTTGCTGTTTTCGCGAAAGACTTTTCTTGAAACCTCATCGGTCACACTATCCCCGTAGCTTCTAAAGTCCAATGCCAACGAGCTCACGCCTTGCTTCGCTAATGATTTAGCCAATTTGCCATACATTCCCTTATGAGCGTTGCATTGATGTAACATTAGCACCCCGTTTTTAGTCGGGGAGTCGGCAGCCACATAACTCGCCGCTAGCTTAAACCCATCTTTCGCTTCGAGAACAATTTTTTCTGCCTGAGCCGATAAGGACAACAACAGCATCGTCACACTTAAGATAATTGAGCCTTTCATTTTTTTCTCCGTCATTAAATTTTGATGAATAATAATTCATCCCCGGCGATTTGTAGATAGCGGAAATATTATTTGCGATAGAAAGAGACCTTTCCAGGTTTGAAGCAAAAAAAACCCGACTAAAAGCCGGGGCAGTTTGGAGACAATTAAAATTGAGTACAAAAAAGTCTCTAAAATTTTGCTCTTCTACGCGCGAAAAAGTCATCCGCTTTTTTGGCAGAAACAGTCATCCAATGTTGAAACTTTCGCAACCACTTTCGCGCGCTTGGATATTCGAGAGCCAGAATAGCAAGTCCAACAGGGATTAATAAAAACGCCGGGCCAGGTAAAATAATTAACGCAAAGCCTAATAAGGTAATGAGTATACCTACAACGGTGATTACGGCTTTCTTTGCTGGACGACCTGCGGGGTGATTAAACACCTCTTTAAATGAGCGCATTACGCGTTGTTTGAAGGTCTCAACTGGACGTTGTCGTCGATACACTTTTACGTTTCTCCTAACGTTAAACGATTCTTCTTGCCCGCTTGCTTAAGCTTTATTTTACGCAAACAAGTCATTTTTGAGTTTGTGTAAATGTAACAAAGAGTGTGTTGATTATCGTGATAAATACTGATATCTCATTGATATAATTGATTTTATTTATCCTTACTAAAAGTCTGGTCACCGTCTTGACCGGCGTTTTACTAAAAAGAGACTTGATAACTTATACTGTTTGCCATACAGTATATTACAAATACTATGCGCCACACAGTAGTATTAAAGTGTGCGACTCATTAATCCCTGTACACCATCAGTTCAGGAGTACATCGAATGACAGACAGTGAACATTACCAAAAATTAAAACTCGAACTCAGGCGCGGCGTGCTAATTCTCGCGGTACTCGCCGAATTACGTGAAGAACATTACGGCTACTCGCTTCGCAAGAACCTCATGGCGAAAGGAATGGAAATCGATGAAGGTACCCTTTACCCGTTAGTCAGACGACTCGAAAAACAAGGCTTACTCATTAGCGAGTGGCGTGAAGAAAGTAATCGTAAAAAACGATTTTATCAACTATCCAAGATCGGTAAATCGACTTTAGTGAAACTTTCTGAAGAATGGCATCAAGTCGAATCAACGTTAAACAATATTTTGAATTAATCCGCATTTGTGATTAACAGGAGCCCATCATGCAGATGATAGATAATTACTTATTTAGTTTGGAAAACTATCTTCCAGAAAATATTCGTCAGGAAGTACGCGAAGAACTCGAGTCTTCTATTTTGGATCAAGTTGAAGACAAACAGGCATCACTAGGTCGGCAATTAACCGGTGACGAACTCGAAGAATTGCTTAAAAACATCGGCCACCCTATGCGCGTGGCAGCGGCTTATTTACCTAAACAGCAGTTGATAGGACCCGATTATTTTCCCGCCTATAAACGCGCACTTGAAATCGGCATGGCGATCGTGGTCGGAATAGTTATCTTACTCTCACTACCGTCAATTTTTACGGTTCAATCGGTTATCGGGAGCACCATCAAGATTTTTGCTCAGACCCTTTATACCGGAACTTATGTTTTCGCACTGATAACTATTATTTTTTATCTGATGGAAAAACATGGTGCCAGCCTGGATAAAATCTACGCCTGGTCGCCCAAAGATCTCAAATCCTATTCTCGCCGTCTGGCACTCAGCAGAATGGAAACCGGATTTGAACTTATTGTTTATATTCTGTTTCTGTCCTGGTGGAATAATTTTATGAGCTGGCCGACGGAGCGATGGTTTGACAGCCAGGTTATCGAAGTTTCATTAAGCGCAGAATGGCATTCGGTATTCTGGAGCGTCAACGTCGTTATGGGACTCAGCATTGCCATCGGTTTACATCAGTTTATTATGGCAAGTTGGAACCGTTTTACACTTGCGGCCGACATGGCATTGTCGCTGGCAACACTGACAATATTGAGCCAGATTGTGCAATTTGATCAGTTGGTGGTATATGACGGTGAGTTGATGGAAAATGCGGGTATTAAGAGACTGGCGGATAACCTCGACTATGCCGTCTACAGTATTTTAACTTTTATCGGTGGGATCTGCGTCTGGGATATCTACAATAATTTTCGCAAAATCATTGGAAGATAAATGGAGCGCGCAAAAAAGGCGAGTTAGTCTCGCCTTTTCAACAGTGGACTAGTCTTCACTTTTATTCAACAAAAGTTCTGGATTAGCATCATCAATTGGCATCACTTCATCGGCTTCTTCTTCTGGCCCCAACATTATCCCCAGCCAACGGGTTCTAATATTGGTATCCAGCGCTATTTTTATGGTCATGGTCAGCGGCACAGATAAAAACATGCCGACAGATCCAAAAATCCATCCCCAGAAGATTAACGATAAAAACACCACAAAAGCGGATAGCCCGAGCATTTTTCCCATAAATTTAGGTTCTAAATAATTTCCGACCAAATTATTAACCGCAAAGAAACTTAAAGCCGTCCATAAAACGCCAATTGGACCAATTTGCACCAATGCTAAAATGAGTGCTGGAATCGCGGCAATAATGGAACCAATGTTGGGAATATAATTCAGCAAAAAAGCGAGCATTCCCCAGAGGAAAGGATAGTCAACGCCAATGATAACCAGCAACACCGAAATCAGAATCCCTGTAAGCAAACTCGATGCAGTTTTTATCGCCAGGTAGTGACGGATTTTACTGAGTACATGATTAACATGAACCATTTTGTCCTGGCTATTTGAAAACGCGCGCGCGAATTTCGACGGAAAAGAGGTCGCTTCAGCGAGGATAAAAATCACGCTTAAAAATATCACGAAAAAATCACCAAATATCACGCCGAGCCCACCAACCACTCGTGTCACCAAAGACATGACGTCAGCTTTCTCCATCAGCGTCGCTACTTCAAAGCCTTCTACTGGAATACCAATCGATACCATCCAGCTGGTAATGTCTGTTAATCGAGTTTGCAATTGTTGAGCATAAAAATCCTTGTTGTCATTAAAAGAGTTAACTGAGTCTCCTACCAGCGCGACTACCAGGTAGACGAATGCCAGAATAACGGTTAAAACGACAACAATAGCCAGCGCCCGCGGAATTTTTTTACCTTCCATCCAGCGAATCGACGGTAAACAAACAACCGCAATAAATAACGCCATTAAGAATTGAGCAACCAGTGGCGCCGCCACTTTCAATCCAGCGATCACGATCACCAGTGAAGCCAGGGTTAATAATAAGGGCGTCGTATGTTGATGCTTCTGACCATCGCCTGGTAATTGCCTGGCTTGAAACTGGTTCAAATTATGCGCCTGATCGGGGTCGTGTTTTTGATTGTCCATAGCAAATTTTAATTCGTTTTTTATCAGCCAGAAAAGTGGTGGCGATTTGTCGCTAACTATTGATTATTATTAGGCTTTTTATATCATAAAGCCATTCAAATAGCACCACGAACCAGTTAAATAACCAGATTTGATACAGATCAATACCCGCCAGTAGTAGTTATTCCATGATTAGCACCTGCGACAAAGTGTCGCAGGAGCAATCGCCACAGGAATCAAGCATGCAGTCGTTTTTACGCGCAACCCTGGCCATTATGGTCTTTCTGGCTAACCTAGCCGCACCAAGCGCTTTTGCAACTCCGGATACCATTAACCCTAAGTTTTCAAGGGCTATTCAAACAGAGATTCTTCAGGCCTTTGGCACTGACGCACAATTTGGTGAATATCAGTCCAAAACTAAAATCTGGCCAGTCATCAGCCGAGAAAAAACCATCGGCTACGTTTTCGAAACAGACGCACAAGTCTCAATACCGGCTTATTCTGGCAAGCCGGTTAATTTGGCTGTCGCCATTGATGCCGAGGGGCAATTTAAATACGCGTGGGTCGTTGAACATCACGAGCCCATTTTACTGGTGGGTATTCCTGAACAAAAACTCAATGATTTTGCCATGCAGTATGTTGGTCATCACGTCACGGATAAAATCCGGGTGAGTGCCTCCGTCGCGGACGACGAAATCAGCGTCGACGCGGTCACCGGGGCAACCGTCACGGTGATTGTCGTCAACGAAACCATTTTACGAGCCGCGCATAAAGTCGCCATCGAACTCGGTATTATCGAACCAACCGCTGAAGAAAGCTTACCCGCTTCTACCGTTAAAATGGATCAGTTCCAACCGGCAAATTGGGCGACCCTCACTGGCGATGGTACGATTCGACGCATGCATTTAACACGCGCCGACGTCGACGAAGCGTTTCTAGAGACACCCGCAGCGGACGTTGACGTCGCCAAGCCTTCTGCAAAACAAGATACATTTATCGACCTGTATTACACCTATCTCAACCCACCGACAGCAGGTAAAAACCTGTTAGGTGAGAGCGAATACCAATGGCTCATGAACGAACTCAAGCCTGGCGAACACGCTATTGCGTTAATGGCAAATGGCAGATATTCCTTTCGCGGCAACGGATTTGTTCGTGGCGGGATTTTTGACCGCATCGGTGTGACTCAAAAAGGTGCCGATATCAGTTTCCGCGATCTCGACTATTATCGACTCAGTGACATTTATCCGCAGGGCTATCCTCGATTTAGCGAAATGGCGATTTATATTATTCGCGATCATTTTCAATTTGATCCTGGCTTAAGCTGGGATCTCAATCTTCTGGTCCGTCGCCAGGTAGGCCCTATTGAGAGCACTTTTGTTAACTTTTCGGGCGCTTATCACACGCCCGAACATTATATTCAAAGACCCACGGCAGAAGAAATTGAAGCCGCCAAGCCATTGCCGCTCTGGGTTTCAGTGTGGCAACAAAAATCCTTTCAGATAGGGGTGCTTGTCAGCAGCCTGGTGTTGTTGTTCGTTGTTATCTTTTTACAACACTGGCTGGTTAATTATCCTCGCTTTTTCCATAATCTGCGCCGTATTTATCTGGTTTATACCGTCGGGTTTATTGGCTGGTATGGCCTGGGTCAGCTCTCGGTAGTGAACGTGCTCACTTTTACTCAGGCACTCATTCAAGATTTTCGTTGGGAGTTATTCCTGATGGATCCGTTCCTGTTTATCCTTTGGACGTTTACCGCCGCAACCATTTTGCTCTGGGGTCGCGGCATCTTTTGCGGTTGGTTATGTCCTTTTGGCGCATTGCAGGAACTCATTAACGAAGCTGCGCGCAAGCTTAAAATTACCCAATTGGAACTGCCTTTTAGCGTTCATGAACGGCTTTGGGCAGTGAAATATTTAGTCCTGCTGGCGCTTTTCGGGATCTCGCTCGAATCGATGTCCACTGCGGAAAAACTGGCTGAAGTTGAACCGTTTAAAACCTCGATACTCATGTTTTTTCAACGGGAATGGTGGTTCGTCACATACGCTGTGGCGCTGCTGGTGATTTCAATTTTTACTCGCAAAGTTTATTGCCGCTACATTTGCCCACTCGGTGCCGCGCTGGCAATCCCTACCAAATTGCGCCTGTTTGACTGGTTAAAACGCCGTCCTGAATGCGGTGATCCTTGTCAGCTATGCGCTAAAGAATGCGAAATTCAGGCGATTCACCCCGATGGCACTATTAACGCGAACGAATGTCATCATTGCCTAGATTGCCAGGTCACATATAACAATGAAAATCGCTGCCCGCCGCTGGTGCTCGCCAGAAAAAAAGGCAAACGCGTAAAACGAAAAATTGGTCAACATATTACAGAACAGGAAAAAATTGAGATTAAAACACTCGCTGAGGGTGAAGCCTAATCAATCGCAAAAAGTAGTTTTTATTTTTTATTATCAACACACAATTGGAGAGAAAAATGGACGACAAAACAAAAAGTATCGATAAAGATACGCCTAAAAACCTGAGTCGCCGTGGATTCCTAGGAGCATCAGCAGCTGGTGCCGCTGGTATTGCTGGCCTGGGATTATCAGGCGTCATGACGCCGGCACAATTTGCCGAAGCCGCTGACAAAGCGCGCGAAGCAGCACATCACAATATTGGCCCGGGCGAATTAGACGAATACTACGGTTTCTGGAGCGGCGGCCATTCTGGCGAAGTGAGAATTCTGGGTATTCCATCGATGCGCGAATTAATGCGTATTCCAGTTTTTAATACCGAGTCAGCGACGGGCTGGGGTTTAACTAACGAGAGTAAAATCATTAAAGGCGACAGTGCCGAATTTCATGCGGGCGATGCTCACCATCCACATATGAGTATGACCGACGGACATTACGATGGTAAATACGTTTTCATTAACGACAAATTAAATACCCGTGTCGCGCGTATTCGTTGTGACGTGATGAAGTGTGACAAGATGCTAACAGTTCCTAACGTTCAAGCTATCCACGGTTTACGCGTTCAAAAAGTGCCGCACACTAAATATGTTTTCTGTAATGGTGAATTCCGTATTCCGCAACCAAACGATGGCCGCGACCTGAATGATCCGACCAAGTACTTCACCATGTTCAACGCGGTAGATGCAGAAAACATGGAAATGGCGTTTCAGGTCATCGTCGATGGCAACCTCGATAATACCGATGCCGATTACACCGGTCGCTTTGCCGCTGCAACCTGTTACAACGGCGAAGAAGGGGTAACGCTGGCTGAGTCGATGCGCTTTGAGCGTGACTGGATGGTTGTTTTTGACATCCACGCGATCGAGCGTGATATCAAAGCGGGTAAATTCCAAACTATCGGCGATTCAAAGTCCCCGGTTGTTGATGGCCGCAAAAAGGCGAACAGCCCATACACGCGTTACATACCGGTTCCTAAGAGCCCGCATGGTTGCAACACCTCCCCCGATGGCGATTATTTTGTGGCAAACGGTAAATTATCACCGACAGTTACCATTGTTGATATCAAAAAATTACCTGACCTATTCGCTGGTAAAATCAAAGAACGCGACACTGTCGTTGCCGAACCCGAATTAGGTTTGGGACCATTGCACACGGCATTTGATGGTCGCGGTAACGCTTATACTACGCTCTTTATCGACAGCCAAATTTGTAAGTGGAACGTCAAAGATGCAATCCGTGCTTACAATGGTGAGAAGGTTAACTACATCAAGCAAAAACTCGATGTTCATTATCAACCCGGCCACAATCACACCACCATGGGTGAGACGCGTGACGCTGATGGTAAATACCTTATTTCACTGTGTAAGTTCTCGAAAGATCGCTTCTTGCCAACTGGCCCATTACGCGCCGAAAATGATCAGCTGATCGATATTTCCGGCGACGAAATGAAACTGATCCACGACGGTCCAACCTTTGCTGAACCTCATGACTGTATGATCGTTCATCGCAGCAAAATGAAGCCGGCAAAACTTTGGACGCGAGATGATCCGATTTTTGCGCCCACAGTGGCTCTTGCGAAAAAAGACGGTGTTACTCTAGAAACCGATAACAAAGTGATTCGCGATGGCAAAAAAGTGCGTGTCTACATGACTTCTATTGCACCAAATTTTGGCATGACCGAATTTACCGTTAAACAGGGCGACGAAGTCACTGTGATTGTGACTAACCTGGATCAGGTGGAAGATGTGACTCATGGTTTCGCAATGTGTCAACATGGCGCGAGCATGGAAATTGGCCCACAAGCCACCTCATCCATTACCTTTAAAGTCGATAATCCAGGGGTATTCTGGTACTACTGCCACTGGTTCTGCCACGCGCTCCATATGGAAATGCGCGGTCGAATGATTGTTGAAAAGGCTTAGTCAATAGCAACAACCCTCCCCCTTTGCAGGGGGAGGAATTTTATTCTCAAAACGGAAAAAACATTGAACAAACTTTCTTCATTAACAATCCTTTTATTCAGTTCATTGGCGCTTAATAGCCAGGCTGCTGTGGTGTCGATTTCACCCGCCGATGACCTTAATAAAACGATTGCTAGCATTCAACCCGACGACGAAATCGTTTTGTCGGCGGGGCTGTATCAAGGTAATTTCGTTATCGATAAGCCGCTTACCATTCGCTGCGAAGACAATGTCGAAATAAACGGTAATCATTCAAACGATACCATCCGAGTCAAAGCGGCAAACGTCACAATCAAAGACTGCCAGATCAAAAATTGGGGGGACGATTTAACCGCGATGAACGCCGGGATTTTCGCGGAAAAAACCGCTAGCAATTTAATGGTAGATAACAACTACTTTTACGGTGATACCTTTGCAATCTGGTTAGATTCGACCCAGCACGCCATTATTCAAAACAATCGCATTGAAGGGAACCCTGAAGTTCGCTCTCAGGATCGCGGCAACGGAATCCACCTGTTTAACGTCAGCAAAACCCTGGTACAGAACAATGAGGTCTGGCATACCCGTGATGGTATCTATATCGATACCAGCAACAATAATCAATTACTGGGCAATTATTTGCACGACCTCCGTTATGGTATTCACTACATGTATTCATATTCCAATAGAGTGGAAAATAATCTGACACGAAATACCCGTACCGGTTACGCTTTGATGCAGTCCAAGTATTTAACGGTTGTGAATAACCGTTCAGAAAATGATACCAATTACGGCATCCTGATGAATTATATTGCCCACTCCACTATCGAAGGCAATCAGGTGATTTCAACCAATCAGCAACAAGGCCCGGGCGGCCAACAAGTCGTCAAAGGCGCCGAAGGGAAAGCTCTGTTTATGTATAACGCGCCCTTCAACACCATTACCAATAACTTGCTGACTCAGAGCGAAATTGCTATTCACCTGACCGCTGGTAGCGAAGGCAATAAAATCTACCAAAACTATTTTGTCAGTAATCGCCGCCAAGTAAAATATGTCGCTAATCGAGAAGTCGAATGGTCTTTTGAGGAGCGAGGAAATTTCTGGAGCGATTATCAAGGCTGGGATCGGAACGCCGATGGGATCGGTGATGAGCCTTTCGAGCCCAACGATGGTCTGGACAAAATACTATGGAAATACCCCGCAGCGAACGTATTGATCAACAGTCCAGCCATTCAAACCTTGCGCTGGGTTCAAAAAGAATTTCCGATATTAAAATCGCCTGGCATAAAAGATAGCTTCCCGCTGATGAAAAATGACTTTGGTCAAGATGCATCGCCAGAGAAATCGATAAACTTGGTGTCCATTAGACGATAATTAAGCGAGACGAGCAAAACTTGAGTACGTCTCCTGACCATAGGCCAACAATCAGGAAACACCGTGAAAGTTGTACAACTAGACAAGATAACTAAAGACTTCAGACAATTGTCCGTTCTAAAGGGGCTCGATTTATGTTTGAACCAAGGCGAAGTGCTCGGGCTATTTGGTCATAACGGCGCGGGAAAAACCACGACCATGAAAATGATCCTGGGTTTGCTCACGCCAACGACTGGCCAGGTAAAAGTATTTGGTCAAAACCCGGCAGAAAGTCATTTTAGTCATCATCGCTATCAACTTGGCTTTTTGCCAGAAAACGTTTCGTTTTACCAACAGCTCACTGGTCGTGAAGTTTTAGCGTTTTTCGCTAAATTAAAACGCGTTCCCTTACCCCGCTGTGACGAACTACTCGCCCAGGTGGGATTAATCGAAGCCGCACAACGTAAGGTTAAAAACTACTCGAAAGGTATGAAGCAAAGGCTCGGACTCGCACAAGCCCTGCTAACCGAACCTACATTGCTATTGCTGGATGAGCCAACTGTAGGGCTAGATCCCATCGCCACCCAGGAGTTTTACGAAATTGTCGACAAACTTCGTAAAAATGGCTGCTCGATTATTCTTTGCTCACATGTGTTACCTGGCGTTGAAAAACATATCGATAAAGCTGCTATTCTAGCCAAAGGCAGACTTCGCGCTTACGGTACTATCGATGAACTCAGAGAACAGACCCACCTGAAAACCCAAATCATTTTTAAAGGGTGTTTTGAAATAGAACGACTCTCGGACAAGCTCGGCCAACCGATCACAGCGCATGCCGATGGACAATTTACCATCGATATTGACGCGACGGAAAAGCTGCCCTTAATCCGCGCCCTGATGCTACAACCAGGTATTCAGGATATCGATACACGACCGCCAAGTCTCGAACAGCTCTATCGTTATTTTAATGACAACCAGCACCAAAGTAACGAGCCAGTCGGTGTGCAATCCGATAACTTGTCGACTCAGGAATTACCAGCGGAGGCACAATCATGAGAGCCGTGTTTGCCGTAGCGCAAAAAGAATTTAAAGACGGCTTAAGAAACCGTTGGTTACTTGCTACAACACTGATTTTCACCATTTTCGCATCAGGGTTGTCCTGGTTTGGTTCCGCCTCGGTCGGCGAAATCGGTTTTAGCTCGGTCGCTAATACCATTGTCAGTTTATCCAGCCTGAATGTTTTCTTGCTCCCCCTAATTGCTTTATTACTCGCCTATAATGCTATTGTTGGCGAAGACGAAGACGGCACCTTATTACTGTTGCTGACTTACCCGCTCACTCGCGCGGAACTACTACTCGGTAAGTTATTGGGCCACACCTCTATTCTTGCCATTGCTACTGTGATCGGCTTTGGTAGCGCCAGTTTAATGATCGCGCTGTTTGCTGAAGGTGTCGATCTAACTGCTTTATTAAGCGCATTCGCACTCTTTATTTTATCGGCAATATTGCTGGGTATGGTGTTCATCAGTTTATCTTACCTAGTGAGTAGTTGGGTGGCTGAAAAATCAAAAGCGGCGGGGCTCGCGCTAATTATCTGGTTCTTTTTCGTGTTAATTTACGACATGGGATTGCTCGGCTTATTGGTCGCCACCGAAGGACAGGTTCACGCTGACGTTTTTCCTTATTTGTTACTTCTCAATCCGACGGATATATTTCGACTGGTTAATCTGATAAGTTTTGAAACCAACGGAACCGGGCTATTAAGTATTGCATCACAAGACGTTTTCTCATTAGGTAGCTTGCTCTTCAGTTTAGCTTTATGGATCCTATTACCGTTAATACTCGCTTACTATCGATTACTAAAAAGGCCAATTTAGTCATAAGGATAATTTATGTTTAGAAGTATTTCTCGTAGCGTTTTTTACAAATTGATCGCTGTATTAATTACCAGCCTATTATTTGCGTGTAGCGAATCATCAGGTAGCAAAATAAGCTACGACCCGATAACCTTCGAAAAGGCCGATGAGTGCCATGTCTGTGGCATGGCGATAACGCGTTTTGCAGGCCCAAAGGGACAAGCTTTTGAGACTCGCTCAGACAAAGTCCGAAAGTTTTGTTCTACCCTGGACCTTGTTGTCTGGTATCTGCAACCCGAAAACAAACCCAACATTAAAGCGATTTACGTTCATGATATGGGGCGCTCTCCTTGGGAAAGCCCGAACGACGAACACTTGATTTCCGCACGCGATGCCGTTTTCGTTATCGGCTCAGATATGCAAGGTTCCATGGGTAAAACGCTGGCAAGTTTCTTAAAAGAAACAGACGCCGCCAAGTTTGCCGAGCAACACGGCGGAGAGTTAGTTGTTTTCAACGGACTTTCGCTAGAGCTTCTCAATAAATATCGTTAACCCGCCAATAAATTTTTTAATATAAAGCCAGCATTTTTGCTGGCTTTTTTGTATTATTTTTCTCATCTGGCAATTTCGGCGCCGTTTTCAAAGCTTTACTTCCAGACTCGCTTTACCCTAATATGTAGCCACTCAACATTAATAATTAGAATATTCACATGACGAGCTTCCAATCATTGCTATTTTTATCGGTCTTCGCATTAGTGGCGTTAACTTTTATGGTCCTGTTTACAATGGGTGCCAAACGATTTAAAGCGGCTAAAGCGCGCCGGATTGAAGCGTCTTTCTATAAGTTGTATCGGGGTGACAACGAACCGGATGATATTCGCCAATTATCGCGAAATTTTAAGAATCTGTTTGAGGCGCCTGTATTATTTTATCTGGCGATCCTTCTAACGCTGGTATTAAAAATTGAGTCAGGCACTTTATTAATACTCGCATGGACTTATGTGTTACTGCGTTACCTGCACACCTGGATACACTGTACATCCAACAAGGTATTATGGCGATTTCGAGTTTATCTTTTAAGCTGTATGGTCTTATTGACCTACTGGTTTTTACTTTTATTTAAAGTCTTTTAATCAATACGGCCTTTACAGTAGTCGATTTAATATACTATCCAATTTAGCGCGCTTAACCGAGCGCATTAATTTCTTGGCGGCTTCCGGATAGTCATTAATCGTTTCTATCTCATTAAAATGTTTAACCCGGGTTGTGTGATTTAAAATCTTGTGATATTCCGCCTGGAATTTTTCTTTTAACAATTCATTCGGGTCCTGAATTAAAATGCCATTTTCCAGATCCAGGTTGCAAGCTCTCGGATTAAGGTTATGCCCGGTAATCAAATAGTAGCAACTATCACAACTGATCCCTTTCAAGTGGAAACTGTTGGCGTCGTGACGCCATAAATACACATTTAATAATCCACTATCGATAAATTTTTGATTACGTTTCACAAAGGTTCTTAAATTGGTTTCATAGACATACGGTACGATACCAATTTTATTAAAATCTTTTTCTTCAGGAATATAAAAATCGTTAGCCGTTTTGTCGCCGATTACCAGATTGACGGTTTTCCCCTTAGTTAAAATACGACGCACATGACGATTAACGAGGCGAGGCAAATTAAAATACGGAGTATAAATTGTCAGTTCAGACTCCGTATTTTTGACCATTTCTAGAATGGTTCGGTTGAGAATATTTTTACGCCCGCCAAAACCAATCATGGGTGTAATAGACACTTGGTCACTAGCAGCTGGATCTTGCTCAGGCTGAAAAGCGTAATCGCCTACGCGCAATTTTCGTTTGAGTTGCTTGATCGAAGGTTTCAGTTGTTTCTTGTCAGGAATATTTTCCTCGGTGAGCGCTTTAACCGCATTGGAATTAACAATATAACTCTGGAGGAATCGCACAAAACTGTCGCACAAGGGCTGATTTTTGATCACGTGATATCGGTCGTAGCGGTAGCGCGTCTCGTTTTGCAAATACACATCATTAAGACTCGCACCACTGTAAAGCAGTGTATCGTCAAAAACAAAACCTTTCAGATGCAGAACGCCAAGCACTTCTCGTGTTTTTACCGGCACGCCTAAAATATCAATAGGATGTTCGTAGCGGGCGGCATACTCACGATACAACCTGACATTGCCGATGCTTTCAGGATACCCCATCAAACCGCGTTGAGCACGGAGAAAATCGACAAAAATTTTCACATCGAGCTCAGGGTTAGCCTGTTTGGCTTCATAGATGGCTTTTAAAACTTCCTGACCAGACTCATCGTCCTGTAAATAAAGCGCAGTAATATAAATCCGTTTTTTAGCGCTAGCTATCAGGTCGAGTAACTTCTCGCGAAACTCTCGCGTGGTCTCGATAATCGAAATCTTTTCGGCACTCACTTTTAGCGTTGCCAAAGATTCAATAAAAGAGTTTTGATTTTTTCGCAGGTTCATTAACTAATCAGCTCGGCCCATAAATTTACGGTCAGCGGTATTAATTCTGACCTTCTCGCCCGTTGAAATATACTCCGGCACCTGGATAGTCAGACCGGTCGCAAATCTCGCTGGTTTTGTTCTCGCCGCAGCAGAAGCCCCTTTTATCGAAGGGTCAGTTTCACTGATTTCCATTTCAACGGACTGAGGTAATTCAAGCCCAACCGAATTGCCGTCAACGGTCAATACGACCAAGCCTTCGGTAGACTCGTTAATGAACAACATTTCTTCTTCAATATCCGCTAACTTAAACATGTATTGGGTATAGTCTTCGCTGTCCATAAAAATATAGTCATCACCGTCAACATAAGAAAAAGTAACAGGGTGACGCCCGAGCTCTACCTGGGTCAGCATATCATCACCCTTAAAAGTATGCTCAACTTTTCCGCCAGTGGTAATATCGGAAAAGCGGGTTTTATATAGCGTCGCCGCTCCGCGCGCGCTTGGGCTATGGACATCAATTTGCTTGACCAGCAACAACTTCCCATTGTATTCAACGGCCATTCCGCGTTTTAGTTCACTTGCTCTTGGCATAACTCTCTTTGCTTGACTAGTTTTACGACAAATTGACGCTATGATATCCCTTCGACAAGCGAGAATTCAAGCGGTACTTGGGCTATTTGATGGATTATGAAAAAAGGCCTAATTTTGCCCCGTGATGGTCCGAAAAGAACAGGTATAGTGGTATTCAATCTGCTCATCCGAGTACTGGTGCGCTTTTCCCACATGGCAAGCCTGCCTTCCCAGGCATTGATTGATACAATCAGAACCGGTAGAACGGCGGTAATCGATACATAGTTCCAGATCCAAAGCGTCGCCGGTGATCGCTCCCACTGGGCAGGCATTAATGCAAGGCGCGATAATACATTGCTCGCAAGGGGAGCCAGATGATTGTTTTTCGTTCACAGGCAATTCACTGGCGGCAAACTGACTGTTTGCAAGAATTAACGCTCGATAGGCATACCAGGTCCCCCACTTTTGATGGATACCAATTTTCATTGGCGACTCGTGATGCCAGCCCGCCAATTCACCTAAAGCCTTTAGGTTAATGCTAGTTGGGCCGGGATAAACGAACACATAATCATCCTCGCTTAAATACTGCTTTAACCACTGGCTCGTTTTTGCGATTGAAAAGTCATCAACCGGGTTCTCAGATCCCTTGTTTCCAGAATGATGATTATCTGCTTGCCACTGTTGGACTTGTGTCCATAAGGTTTGCCCTGCATGCCCCACTAGAATTAATTGGGTGTAATCAGAAGACTTAATGTCGCCCGAGTCTAATTGTTCGAGCAATTGAGGTGGTAATTCAGATAAATTAAAAACGGCCGCAAGGTTAAGGCCGTGTTGATGCAATGCTGTATCGTTAGCAGGGTCGTTAGCGGTATCGTTAAATGGAGTCATTAAATTAGTCCGGCAGGTCCCTGCCCAATGTTGCCCGCAGGATATCTCCCGCAGAATAGTTCCGAAAGCATGATTAATGAGACGCTTCAAATTGTCTTTGCCGATGACAAAAAGCGACCGAAAATACTTTGCCGTTGCCATACTGGCTGTAAGCGTCGCATTGACTCTGCTGTTCAAGCATTGCCATAAAACAACGGATTGCATCACCGTGAGTGATGACAAGAATCCGCTTTTGCTGTTCATTATCGGCGATAGATTGTAAAGCTTGAGCAATACGGCGTCCACAATCAATGCCAGATTCCCCTCCTGGCGGTGCTTTATCCGTCACCCTAAAGAATATATGCTCGAAATGTTTATGGTCGGACAGGTCGTCAAAGTATTCACTCTGCCATCGGCCAAAGTGCCGCTCGATTAATGATGGGTCGATTAACATATTCGACCCGAGAAGCGGCGAGCACAATTCAGCGGTTTTGCAAGCCCGCCCTAAAGGTGACGACACGACCAGCTCGATGTTTTTATCAGCGCACGACCGCGCCAGCGCCTTTGCTTGCAAAATACCAGCGGGACTCAGTGGGCTATCAAGAGTGCCTTGCAAACGCCGCACCCGGTTCCATTCGGTTTCGCCGTGACGGGCTAAAAAGAAATGAGTTGTCGATTTTTTTGGCATTTCAAAAGCGGCACATCACGTGCCGCGTCCTGATTAGTCTACTTGAGTTCCTGATAGCTTACCGTTAAATAGACTTCCCTTTCAATCGGATAATAGCCAGAAACGATAGTCGGTGCTTCATCGCCAACATCATTGACTTTAAGTTGTAGTTTAATATTTTCCGTCGCCGCATAGCCTACGCCCAAATTGATTCGCGTAAAACTATCCAGTTTTATCGCATCAAACGTTTGAAAATCAACATCCGGACGTTCACCAACGTATTGTAGCTGTGCAAACCAGTCAAACTTGTCATTGGTATAACTAACTTCATAACCAAAATGATTTTCCGCACGTCGGATTAGCGCGGTACCTGTTGCCGCATTTTCAGCATCAACTTTATCAGCAGTAAACTTGTGATTAAAATCGCCGTATCTAAATTGATAGCTCACGTCGATACCGGAAACTTCTACTTCTCCGACATTTTGTGGCGACCAGATCCCGTTTGAATCGGGAGCCCATTGGATCAGGTTTTTAATATCAGAATCATAGACGCTGATAGTAAGATTACTCGACTCGTAAAACCCTTTATAAACCACTTCGATATTATCGGAGGTTTCAAAATTCAGGTCAGGGTTTCCACCAAATGGAAAATACAAGTCATTAAATGTCGGCGCTTTAAATCCTTCACCATAGTTAAAACTCAGCAAATGGTCAGATTCAATTTTAAATCCAGCGCCAATATTAAAGGTGGTTTCGCCGGCGACCGACTCGACATCGTCGTGACGAATTGCGACTTCACCCAAAAACACATCACCCACATAATTAACATTGACGAACGCGCTTTGTGTTTGTCGCTCATCCACCGCAAATTGAGTTGAACTTTTGCTCACATCATCGTTGTATAGCTCAAGACCACCTGAAAATGAAATTTCACTGGAATACTGATTGTTCACTAAATAAGAAATCAATTCACGACGAGTTTCAAATCCTCGCGAACTATCACGGCTCGCATTAAATGCAATCTGTTGACCCCAATTTTCACCTTGGTGGCTGTATCTGAGATTCCAGTGGTGATTATTATATTCGGTGACGTTCTGGTCAGGCGTATTCCAGGGACTATCAAATAAGCTTTCGCCACGATCTGATTGGGCGACCCAATCAATGATGCTATTTGAAGACAACTTGTAATCGCCGCGCAGCGCCACGCTCTGATGGTCGTAGCCATCATCGTCAGTTTCCCCATCAATGCGAACATCAAAACCGTCTGATTTTTTGTAACTGAAACTGAGCGTATTTGAAACGGTATCATTGCCAAATCCTATCGCGACATCCGCTTCTTTGGTTGAGTTAGAGCCCAAAGTTAACGCAGTCCGATGTTCACCTGAATCATATCGGCGGGTAAAGATCTGAATCACCCCACCAATGGCATCACTTCCCCAGATTGCAGCCCGAGGCCCTTTGACAATTTCTACCCGTTCAATCTGTGCCATTGGTATCGATGATACCGCTTTGTTGCCCAGTGTTGCTGATCCGACTCGAATCCCGTCGATCAAAATTAACACCTGATTAGAATTTGCGCCGCGGACAAACACCGAAGCGTCTTGTCCGTGGCCACCTGTTTGGGCGAAATCAATACCTGCTACGTTGACTAACAGGTCAACCAGAGATTGTGGTTGTAATCGTTCAATGTCATCGCGTTCGATAACTTCAACGTCGGTTAAAATTTCCGTCAACTCCTGCTCGACTCTATTGGCTGTTACCACAATAACTTTCTCTTGTGCGAAAACCGGCAGAGCGGACGTAGTGAATACACACGCGATGCTACTCGCGATTAAACTTTTTTTCATTTTTAATACCTTTATACAATGACACCCACCGTGCCAAATAATTATGGGGGATTCCCCGACTAAAATTTAAGTCAAGCCGGTCTCCGGACTGACGCAATTAAAAATTGCGATTACCGTTGCGGGGGCAGTATCAGAGTTTCACTGATTTCCCGTTTAAGCTCGATTCTGACTCGAGCCACCTGACTTCCAAAAAAACATCCTTGTCGATCCCCAGGTTTGGCCAGGGAATCAATATCCAAATTCCTGTCTCATTGCATGAAGCAATTTTGTCGGCGTTAATCGCGCGCGCTATCAATCGCTTCACACAATAAAGCGAGTCCTTCGACCGCTCTCGGACTAAATCGATGCAGCAAATCACCATTGAGAGTAAATATGCGGTTATGCTTTACCGCATCAATTTTCTCCCAGTTATTCCATATTTCCCGTTTAGCCCCTACCTCACCCGAGTGATGGGGAATTACAATAACTTGTGGGCTTTTAAGTAAAACCGACTCAAGAGAGACCAACGGATAAGGCGCTGCCGAGTCATTAAACAAGTTCTCACCATTACAATCATTGATTAATGACTCTATCCAGCTATCTGGTCCCACCGTTCTAAGCGGGTCGTGCCAAAGCTGATAAAACACGGGCACTCTTTGTTTACTAGCATATTTGGCGATAAGCCTTTGGTGTTTATTTTGAATGTCGCTAGCGACTTGAGCAGCATTTTTCTCTAGTCCAGTAAGCGTGCCCAAGCGAATAAGGTCGTTACTGATCTCACCAATATTTTTAGGGTGGGTATAAAAAACATTTAACCCCAATGATTCCAATTTTTTTAAATCAGCAAGTTTATTGCCACTTTTCCAGGCGACGATTAAATCCGGTTGCAGTTCAACTACTTTTTCAATTTGAATGCCTGCATAGCTCCCTATGCGCAGAATTTCTAACGCCGCCGGTGGATAGTCAGCATACTCCACTGTGCCAACTATTCGATCACCTGCACCAATGGCAAATAACATTTCAACCGAATGAGGCGACAGCGCAATAATTCTTTGTGCTGGCGCTGCAGTTGGCTGGTTCGCAAAAACCAAGAAGAAAAGTCCAATGAAAAGCCTCACCAGTCCACTCCTTTTCTCGCTTTAATACCCGACTTAAACGCGTGCTTTTCATCCTTAATCTCGCTGACAGTATCAGCTAGCTCACGTAATTCTCTAACCGCACCTCGACCCGTGACTATGACCGACTGGTTTTCGGGTCGATTTTCAAGAGCGGTTAAAACTTCCTGTTTATCAAGATAATCGTATCCCAACATATAGGTTAATTCGTCGAGCAAAACCAGATGGTATTGAGGGTCCGCCAGGAATTGTTTCGCCGATTGCCAGACCTCATTAGCAGCAGCGATATCACTTTCTCTATCCTGTGTATCCCAGGTAAAACCGGTCCCCATTACCGCAAAGGGTACGCCGTGTTGCTCGAGTAAGTTTCGTTCACCACAATCCCACTTGCCCTTGATAAATTGCACGACTGCCGCTTTATAGCCGTGGCCTACACAACGAGCAACGGTTCCAAACCCGGCAGTCGATTTGCCTTTACCGTTGCCGGTAATGACTAACAGAATGCCGCGCTCAATATTCGCGCCAGCCACGTGGGCATCCACTTTTTCTTTTAATTTTTGCGATTTTCGTTTGTGCTTTTCTTGTGCGTCCATTATTAATTCTCAGTTAATATTCATCCGATTGCATCCAGAATTTTTTCTATATCCAGATGCGCCTCAAAGACATCTGCTAACCGATCGAGCTCTTGTTCACGGATGGTCGACCAATCGATTGACTCAGTCGATACGGCACCAGCCCAATCGATAATTTTTGCGAGACAGTCTTTTGTCTCAAATAAACCGTGAATGTAGGTCCCAACTATTTGGCCATCTGCAGAAATGGCACCATCGATAATTTGATTACCATCTTGGTCGCTAACTGTCGCAAAAGGTAAATCGAGAGCGCTGCCACTGGACAACCCGCAATGGATTTCATAACCGCTGATATCATGTTGAAAACTGTCATGATCTGGCGAAACCTTTGCATGAGATAAGTGACATCGACCTTGCACCTGCGTCAGTTGTTTTTGGCTGGTTAAGGTGGTTTCCAGACTCAACAAACACAGGGCTTTGCTCGAACCGGCGCTACTTTCAACGCCAGACGGATCGTGAATGGCGTCACCTAACATCTGGAAACCGCCACAGATCCCTAACACCTTACCGCCATAGCGCAAATGGCGTTTAATATCCAGATGCCAGTTTTGCTGGAAGACAAAATCCAGATCATCGCGCACACTTTTTGAACCGGGAAGAATAATCAGATCGGCGCCAGATAATGATTCTCCCGCGCCAACAAATATTAAATTGACTTTTGGATGCCAGCGAAGCGGGTCGAAATCCGTATGATTACTTATACGCGGTAAGACCGGTATCTTAATACTGATGGCTAAATCATCGGTAATCTGTTCCGCATTTATCGCATCTTCTGCGTCCAGTTTTAATTGCGGAATATAGGGTACAACGCCCATTACCGGTTTTTGACTGTAATTTTCCAACCAATCCAGACCTCCTTGTAATAACGACAGGTCGCCACGAAATTGATTAATAATAAATCCTTTGATTCGTTTTTGTTCGCTCTCAGCGAGCAAGTTTACCGTCCCGGTTAAATGCGCAAATACGCCACCGCGATTAATATCACCAATCAACACCACCGGACAATCAACCGCTTCAGCGAATCCCATATTGGCAATATCATTCTCGCGCAAATTAATTTCTGCGGGACTACCTGCGCCTTCTATCAGTATCACTTCATACTGCTGTTGCAATCGTCGGTAAGATTCGAGAACAGATTCAAATGCCAGTGATTTAATATCACCAAATTTTTCAGCGTCTAATTGGCTAATCGCCTGACCATGGATGATCACCTGCGAGCGCCTATCGCTACTTGGTTTCAATAACACCGGGTTAAAGTCCGTTGACAGTTCTAGCCCACACGCAATCGCTTGCAATGCCTGAGCGCGCCCAATTTCACCGCCGCTCGCTGTGACTGCGCTATTGAGCGCCATGTTTTGTGGTTTAAACGGCGCGACAGAAATTCCTCGCCTTTTTAACAGGCGACACAAACCGGCGACGCATATACTTTTTCCTGCATCGGAAGTGGTCCCCTGAACCATCAGGCTGCCATGAATATTTCGCTGACCGTCAGCCATTTAGTCCGTTTCCACTGCTAGGGTCGCGTCGGCCCGAGTTTGCACGTTTAAAACCGGGTGATGATTGAGCGAAACCAATTGCGGATAATGTTTGTCGCTCGTATAAATGGATAAGTGAGTCACACTGGCATAGTCAATCGCAAACCGTCTAAACTGTAAGCCGCTGGCATAATCCATTTTTAAACACCAGGCGACCAACGTACGTATAACACCAGCGTGAGAAAATACCCCAATTTTTTTACCTGGATTGGTTTTAATCAATTGCATCAATGCCGATTCAACGCGGTCACAAAAGCCTGACAAATCTTCTCCCTTTGGCGGCGAGTGTCTGTCGGGACGAGAGAAAAAATTTTCAACCTCGCGCGGAAATTCATCGTGCAGTTGCTGGTATTTGCAGCCATCCCAGTCTCCGAAATGACATTCCCGCCAGTCGGGATTAATGTGTAACTGTAGATTTTTATCAGCGGCATATTGCTGCGCAAAATTAGCGCAGCGTGAAAGCGGCGACGAAACAATGAAGTCCAGCTTGGGCAAATGTTCGCAGGACGTTTCAAGTTGCCGCCAACCCGCGTCACTCAGCGGAGAATCGGTTGAACCCAATAAAGCGTTTTGCAACACCGGCTCGCCGTGCCGAACAAGAAAAAGTTCAGTCTGCATTTGAGTTTCCTTTAGGTCCGCCATGAATAGCCGGTTTAAGTTGCAACGGACATCCCGCAACCACTAATGTCGATTTATCTGCAAGCCCGGCAAGCGCCTGATTGAGCCAGCCTGCCTGATCGACAAAATCGCGACTCAATTCGCCGAGCGGAACGACACCGCTACCGACCTCGTTGGAAACAATGATGATGTTTGAACTGGACTCAATCAAGGCATCAATAAACGCCTGCTTTTCAGTTTCCCAATTGTCCAGATCGTTAGTACATAACCAATTATTGACCCACAGAGTCATACACTCAATGATCAGCGTTTTCTCATTATCATTATGCTGAGCAATCACTTGCGAAAGATTGAAAGGCTCTTCGACTAGCTGCCAGTCCTGCGGTCGCTGGCGCTGGTGGTGTTCAATGCGCGACCGCATTTCCGCGTCCCCTGCGGTAGCAGTCGCAATGTACAACACTGATTGTCCTGAGTGGCTGGCCTGTTGCTCAGCAAAGCGGCTTTTACCCGAACGAGCGCCGCCTAGTATTAAGTGAATCATGCGTTATAACCTCCGGCAACCAGTAGCGCGTAAATCAGGAGTTCGATTATCTGCTGAGTCGCGCCCAGCGTATCGCCGGTAAAACCACCAATTTGTTTCAACAAGTACTGGCGGATAAAACCCAGAGATATACCGATACCAATCACTAGCATCAACGCCTGTTGCGAGACCAGCAGTAACGCGATAAGTCCGATAGCCAGATTAATTGGTAGGTCGTAACTGCCCTGCTTTTCTGCCAAAGGTTTTACTTTGGCGTTTTCTGCGTCACTGACATAAGGCAATAACACAATCAAACTGGTTGATGCAGCACGACTGAGTGGATGTGCCACTATTAACGCCAACCAAACTTCGCTCACTTTGCTCAGCTCAATCAACAAAATAAATTTTAAGGTTAATGCCATCCATAACCCGGCTGCGCCATAAGTACCCAAACGGGAATCTTTCATAATGGCTAACTTACGCGATTTTTCAAATCCGCCGCCTAAACCATCGCAAGTATCGGCTAACCCGTCCTCATGAAAACAGCCCGTTAATAACAGGCCGAACAGCATCATGAAAAGTATCGCGGCCGTGTCTGGAAAAACAAGATTTAAGCCGCAATAGACCGCGGCACAAATTCCCCCGACCAACCAGCCAATTAGCGAAAAATATCGACTCGCTTGATTGAGGTTTTGCTGGCTATAGTCCACTCGAGCGGGCACCGGCACGCGTGTTAAAAATGCCAACGCAATCCAGAAAAGATTAAGCTGGACTTTTAGTTGAGTCATACGGCGTTCACTCCCGCACTTTCAAAACTAGCCATGTCATTGTAAAAGCTCACGGCAGCTTTCACTAACGATAAGCCCAGTGCGGCCCCTGTCCCTTCGCCTAATCGCATGCCGACAGACAATAGCGGCGTGGCGTTCAGGTGCGCCAATAATTTTTGATGGCCGAGTTCGCCCGACTGGTGGCAAAAAACCATATATTCTTGCGCGGCTGGATTCAGTTTTATCGCCGCTAATGCGGCAACTGTCGAAATAAATCCGTCGACTAATACAACACTATTGCATTCTGCGGCAGCTAACATCGCGCCAGTCATTTGCACGATTTCAAAGCCACCGACTGCCGCCAAAATCGATTTAATATGGCTAAAATCATTTTGATGGGTGGCGAGCGCCGCTTCAATTAGCGCTAATTTTTTCTGATATTGCGCATCGCTAATCCCGGTACCTCGGCCAACACATTCCTTGGCGGGCAATTGGGTAATGGCGCTCATGATTGCCGCCGCCGACGAAGTATTGCCAATACCCATTTCACCAAATCCAAATAAATTACGGCCCTGCCCCGCGTGGCGATAAACGACTTTGGCGCCTAGTTGTAATCCTTTCTCTACCGATTCAAAACTCATCGCTTTGTCTTTGGTAAAGTTTTTTGTTCCCCGCCCTAACGATTGAATTGTGAGCCGCGAATCATCGACAGGATTTAACATTCCAGCATCTATCACTTCCATTGCCATATCATTTAAGCGACAAAAACAATTGATTGCCGCACCGCCATTGAGAAAATTTAGCACCATTTGTTGCGTTACCGCCGAAGGCGCAATACTCACGCCTTCGTCAGCAATGCCATGGTCTCCGGCAAAGAGCAACATGGTTGGCTGATGAATTTCAATTTTTTCATGGTCGGTAATCAAGGCAAGCTGCATCGCTAACGGCTCAAGAGCGCCAAGCGCACCTGGCGGCTTGGTTTTTTGATCAATTTTGTCTTGAATGATGGGGCGATTCGCGCTTTCTAATGGCGTGATATCAAACATGTTAATCTCCTAACGATCCGCCATTTTTCGGCGGGTGAAAAATATTTATATCAGGACGTCTTAAAAATTGTCTCGGCGACGTTTTAATATCACGAAGAAAAATAAACTACCGACGGCAGACGTCACGATACCAACGGGCAGTACCTGATGCGTTAACAAGGAGCGTGCAATCACATCTACCCAGATCATAAAGCCGCCACCGAGAAGCAGCGACATAATTAATATTCGGTGAATCTGCGCGCCGACGATAAATCGGGATATATGCGGTATCATTAACCCGACAAATCCAATCCCGCCGACATGGGCGACTAACACCGCGGTAATTGCCGCGCAAACAATTAACATAAATAAACGCAGTTGGTTGACTGGTATGCCTAAAGTAAATGCACTTTCATCTCCCGCCTGAACTGCGCTTAACCAACGCCGGTAAATAAAGAACAAACTCACACCCACCAGTAAAACCGTCGAAGGCATCCAGAGTTCATTCCACTGACTGTTAGAAAAACTACCCATCATCCAAAACAGTAAAGTGGCCGCAGTTTCCGGCGAAGAATAATACAAAATTAGACTGGTAAAAGCGCTTAGCATAAACGAAACAGCGACGCCGGAAAGCAACAGCCTTTCTACCTGAACAGCCGCCTTACCCGCTAGAATGAGCATTAAGAAAACCGATAAAGCGCCGCCCAGCAGCGCGCCAGTTGTCACAGTGAAAATGCCTGTTGCGACCACCGACATGGCAATCACCGCGCCTAAAGAAGCGCCGGAAGATATACCGAATAAATAAGGATCCGCCAATGGATTGCGAGTCACCGATTGCAATATTGCGCCGGTAACGGATAAACCCGCGCCGGTAATCATTGCCATCAATATTCTCGGCAATCGAATATCCCAGACTATCTGATGGCTCACTGGATTAATTTGGCACGCTTCGGCATTGACGGGACAAACAAATAAGCTGCGGAAGACTTCTACCAATGTTAGATCAACGCTTCCCGCTCCGGTCGCCATTAAAATCGATAACAGCAAAATAATACCCGCCGCCAATACCAACAGGTTAAAGCGTGACGCGCGCGATAAAGACTTCGCCAGAGTGATCTGGGTGGATGATAAACTAGCCATTAACCTGTTTTCCAAAGTTAAAGGTGATGCGCAATTGTTGATTGAACGGATGTTGATCGACCGCCGCGTTTACCGCAAACACCTGGTTCAGATTGGTTTCGGTTAACACTTCAGCCGGCGCACCTTGCTCAACAATTTCGCCTCGATTCAACAGAATTAATCGATTACAAAATGTCGCAGCCAGATTGAGGTCGTGAATGCTGACAATCACCGTAATGCCCATCGACTTCGCCAGGTCGAGCACTTCGAGTTGATGACGTATATCGAGATGGTTTGTCGGTTCATCCATTAATAATATGGTCGGTCGTTGGACGATGGCTCGCGCAATCATTGCTCGCTGTTTTTCACCGCCCGATAAGGAGTTAAATTGCTGCTCCAGCTTATCAAACAAGTCTACTTTACGAGCGGCCTGATTGACTGCCTGTTCATCGTCTTCGGTATCAAAACTCAGCAAGGACTTATGTGGTGTCAATCCCATACGAATGACATCTTTCACCTGAATATCAAAACGGGAAGGTGGCTCTTGTAGCACCACGGCAATTTGCTGCGCCATTTGCCGGCGAGAATAATCCTGAATATTTTTGTCTGCGATGATAATGCTGCCCGTCGACGGCTGGATGACGCCATATAGACAACGAAGAAGCGACGATTTTCCTGCGCCATTCGGACCGATAATACCCACAAACTCACCCTGACGCACCGAAAAAGTCAGTTGGTTGAGAATGGTTTTATCTTTTACTTGCCAGCTCAGTTGCGAGACGCTGAGCAATTGATCGGCAGGACTTGGATCCACGCGACACCTCTAATTTAGCGCGGGTGAACTCAAGTAAATATCGTTCAAATCGGGAAGGTGATGAAAAATAAACAGGCTTGCAGCGAGCAGATTTTCAATGCACCTCCGAGTAACCCGCTCGGAAAATTGCAATCGTTTCATTCGTTGGCAGGTATCCTGACTCGTAGTCTTCGCGAATTCTGTCGCTATCACTACTTACAGTTGCGGGCACAGTCGCGGGTTTTCACCGCGTTCCCCTTTAAGCACTAGGGCACCAAAAAATGGAGTGCGATTGTATCACAGGTTGCAATATTCGAATACAGAAAATTTAATCTCGAAGGGGTTAATCGTCTTCCATTAACCAACGAACGGCATGGGTTTTACGACTAAAAACCTCGGCCTCAACTGCGGTTCGCGCAATAAGAAGTTTATAAATAGAGAGTAAAGCCGTGCCCAAGGTATCATCGGTTACCATTGCCAGTTTATAGGTCTGGCCCCGCTCGGACAGATGCTGGGCGACAAAATGCGCGTGCTCTTCAATGTCTGGCATTTCAATTTCCGGGTAGGCGTCGCAATAGTTATAACATGCATTCATATTAAAATTAAACAGTGGATGTTCAATCAACCGCATAAAGGCGTTATTTAACAGTTCCAACGTGATGGCACCACGAAAAGACAAGTCGGCGAAACCGCCACTTTGGTTGAACCTCAGTTCGAGAGAAGAGAATAATTCGTTTTGTGGAGATACCGGCATATTTCAAATAAAACAGCTAGTTACCATCGGGAATTTAAGTGTTTTCTATTTTCTGGGAAAATTCAAGGGTTTGATTCTCAAATGTGAAAATAACCCATTTTTTATTCAGAAAATGGTATAAATACCCAAATTATCGCGGCTTTATTTTGAAAAATATCGCCCAATGGCGAACGACTTTTTTGATTCCAACCTGCATTGATCGCTTTTTTGCGATAATAATATCTCGCTAAGAAATTCCTTTCTAGTCGAGTATCTAGAGGTTTTCTTTCACCCAGATGATTGCTTCGGATTTATCATAAAACAATTCGACGTCTATCTCGGTTCGCGCTAAAAATAATCGATAAAATTGCACCAACATTTTGGTCATTTCATCGCCATAGATAAAGGCAAGCGGATATTGATCACCGCGCTTATCACGTAAGCCCGCGGCAAAATGATAAAAAATCTCAGTTTCGGTGAGGTTAACTTCTATAAGCGCCTGGGTGCAATCGTACACGCAGGCGATGTTTTTGTGAAAATCAGGGTGACGAATAAGCGCCGAAAAACTATCGACTAGCTCCTTAATTTTAATAATACCCACCAATTGAATATGGGCAATGTCGTCTTGAGTATCAATATAGACTTCAAAGCCATCATAAACGACTGGGGCTAATTGTGAGTTAGTCATTCGACTCCATTCTCTTTGATTGCCACATTTCTTCGCCGCTATCGCCACTTCTTGCTAACAGTCGACAGAAAACGAAAAGTAGATCAGACAATCGATTTAAGTAAATTCGCGCAAATGAGTTGACGTTTTCATTTCGAGCAACAGTAACCATCCGACGTTCAGCGCGTCGGCAAATTGTTCGCGCCAGGTGACAACTGGTTGTTGCCAGGTCCCCTTTCGGGAGAACAAATTCCTTTAACGGAGGCAATTGCGCGTTAAATTCATCTAACCAGGTATCAAGCATTGCAACATGTTTTTCTTCAACTAAGGTATAACCCGGCATTGCTAACTCGCCACCCAAATCAAATAGCCTGTGCTGAATGTCATTTAAGACCTCTGCAATCTTGTTGTCCATTGGTTGTGAACAAGCCATGCCTATCGCGGCATTGAGTTCATCAACGGTGCCAATCGCTTCAATTCGCGCAGAGTCTTTATCCAGTCTTTCATTTCCACCGATACCAGTGGTGCCGTCGTCGCCTGTTTTAGTTGCCAGTTTTGATAATCGATTACCCATGGATACCTTCTACATAATTAACAAGGATAGAAACCGCTATACCTTTCTGATCAAGCCTGGCTAGTTATAAATATAGCAAAACAGCGATAGGCCACCAGAGAAAGGCGGGGTATTCTATAGAAGAAATTTAAAAATGAGAACGCTTATAACTTCTCATGTTGTGATAAAAACGTGAATTCCAGATGATTCTACCGAATTCTGTCGTAAAAGCTATTTTTAAGCCGCTAGTATCAGGTTTTGTCTAGGTGAGCGTAACGTTGAATTCTCGTCTCTATCGCATTTATCTTGTGGTCACAACTTGATACACTCGCGCGATGAAAATAATCTGCCTGGTCCCATCCATCACCGAAACATTACTTGCTTGCGACATAAAGCTCGTCGGTCGGTCACGCTTCTGTATTCATCCCGCCAATGCCGTCGAGCAAATTCCTAAAGTCGGTGGCACCAAAGATATCGACTGGCATAAAACAGCCGGTCTGAAACCTGATTTGGTCATTCTGGACAAAGAAGAAAATACCCTAGAAATGGCTGAAAGCTGTCCTTATGAATATATCGCACTGCATATTAACAGTGTTAATGATGTCGGTAGCGAACTGGCAAAGCTGGCAGAACGCATCGATAACGCTAAGCTAATGGCCATAGCAAACAGATGGCAAAGTGTTTCGCAACAGAATCGACCACAAAAAAACCTTACAGAAATTCCGGGAATTAAAACCTGGTGGAATCCGGTTACCCGTCAAACTCAGCTTGTTTATTTAATCTGGCGAGATCCCTGGATGGCCATTGGCAACAATACCTTTATTCAGTCAGTGTTGGACTTTTGCGGACTGGAGCCGCATCGAATAGCATTTGATGAAAAATATCCTGAAGTTGATTTAGCTGATTACTCTCCTGAGGAAACAGTGCTTTTATTTTCGAGTGAGCCTTACCCGTTTGACAGGTATCAGGATGAGCTTATGGAACTTGGATTTGCTTGCGCATTGATTGATGGTGAAAAATACTCTTGGTATGGGGTAAGGAGTTTGGAATTCTTGGAGTCTATTGTTGGAGCTAGATTTTAACGCCCCAATTTGCGATTCATTATGAGACCACGAACAATGAACCCGCAACATTTTTTGTTAAAGCCAATTTAAAACGGCTCGCATGGTGTCGCTTGGTGAAATAGCATTTGCCATTCACCATTATTTAATTTCCAAATTGAATTACGTTGGGAGTAAGAAACATTATCATCACCAGGTTTCTGTACTGTCGCCTTATAGATTAATTGCGCAACATCACTACCAAGAATTCTTAACTCATAGTCTTGTTGTGTGAAAATGGGAGAAACCTCGCCTGGAATACGTTCTAATGCATGAGATTTATTGTAAGGTTCACCCGTACTAGGAATTTCAAGAAAATCATCTGCCAACAATTTATCTAGCGCTTCTCTAGATGAACGAACGTCAGGTTTCAAACAATAAAGTTCTAGCTCTATCAAGGTATCTTTGAGTGAATTCAATATAAACCCCTTAAATATTTAACGCTCGTTGAATTTAACGTTGATTCTATTCACTGAATGAACAAAAAATCTTATAGTATTTTTGTAGCTTTTGTTCTTTTGTTCTTTTGTTCTAACTTTCAACAGCTTACCTTCGAGTAAAGAAAGTGACAAGGTGAACGGCTACGCCGCATGATAAGCTGGTAGATGATATTCTAAGATTTCTTACTATAAATTACAGTTAAGATCACTAAACACCGACCAAAGTCCAAATTCCCCCTGAACATCACCTCGTATTTAGTTACAGTTTTAGACAAATCTATTTTGAGCTTGGCAGTTATTTCTTATATGCTTAAGCCACTCGACTGAAGAATTATTTTGATTAATAACTTTTAGCCTTAAAAGATTGAGCAAATAACTATGACAATAAAAAGACGTCAATTCGTCAAAACATCTCTGCTCGCATCCAGTTTGTCGCTCGCCCCATCACTCGCATTTTCAGCGATGAATCCGGCCAAACAGAAGTTAAAAATCTTATTTCTCGGCGGTACGGGATTCCTCGGCCCGCATACCGTGCAATACGCCATTGAACGCGGTCATGAGGTTACTCTGTTCAACCGCGGTAAAACCAATTCCGATTTATTTCCCCAGTTGAAGAAGCTCAAAGGCAATCGCGACCCAGAAGTCGATGAGGGTCTAGTAAATCTAAAATCTGGCGAATGGGATGCCGTAATCGATACATCGGGGTTTGTACCGCGGATTGTCGAAGCGTCCAGCAAATTGCTCGCGAATCGCGTGAAGCACTATCTGTTTATTTCGACGCTGTGTGTTTATGACAACTGGGCTCAAGGCGGGCTGCCTGAATCGGAAAACCGGCCTTTAATTCCCTTTAACCCGGAAGTGAATGAAGATGTCGGTAAGTACTATTGTGAATTAAAAGCCTACAGTGAAATGGCGGCCAACCAATCCATGCCGGGTCGTGTTACCAATATCCGCCCCGGCTTTATCGTTGGCCCAAGAGACAAGAAGAATCGTTTTTACTATTTTCCTGTCAGAATCAATCAAGGCGGCGAAGTCATCGCACCAGGAAAACCGGAAGACCTTACGCAGTTTATCGATGTGAGAGATCTCGCCCGGTTTATCGTGCTTTGTCTTGAGAAAAAATTGACTGGTGATTTTAATCTGGTGGCACCGCAAATGACTTTTGGAAATTTTTTGACTACTTGCAATCAAGTCAGCGGTAATAAAGCAAATATCAACTGGATTCCGACCGACTTTTTGGCCAAACATGATATTTATCCCTGGCGCGATTTACCCATGTGGGCCGACTCCACTGCAGCGGATCGCGGTATGGTCAGCTATTCCAGCCAAAAAGCAATCGATGCTGGGTTAACTTTTACGCCTTTGGCAGACACCATTAAAGACACCCTTGATTATTATCAGTCGCTGCCTGCTGAGGCAAAAAATAAATTACAGACTGCGATGACGCGCGAAAAAGAATCCGCCGCGCTAGCCGCGTGGAAAGCGAATGTAGATCGCTAATTTAGTTAAACTAGATGGTAAATAAAGAAACACCGGCCGAAAAAAAAGGACTCGATTGAGTCCTTTTTAATGTTATCACCACAAAAATTTAAATCGGTGAGCCAGGCGGCATTTTAGGTAATTTGATTAATTGATCTTTATTCTCAATTGATAGCTCTTCGAGTCGCTTCGACTGATAAGCATAAAATCCATAATAACTTGAGCGCTTCTGAACAGTCGTTAATTTACGCAACAGATAGTCTTTCTCTTTAAGTAAAACGCCTAAAATTTGCATCTTCACCTGTTGTGATACTTTTTTATCGTTTAGCAGGTTCAGATAATTAGAATAAATTAAATCAACAACCGACTGATGGAGTGTCGCCTGTAGCCCTTCATAATTTTGCTCAATAACGTTTTGTTTTAACACTGTCGCTATATCATCAATGGAGGGAATTGTCGGATCTGTGGCACTTTGTTGAATTAAACGAGCCAGGCGCTGCGGATGAAAGATCAGACCCAGGGTATGTTGCGCACTAGCCGATGCCAGCGCAACCTGATCAAATGCGACACCTGTGGAGCCATTAATTGACTCGCGTGTCCGCCGGTACTCAGCCGCTTTGGGCACCAGCGCTTGAACTAACTCAGGTTTTAGCATGAGAAACTCTGGCGATAAGGATTTCACCATAGCATCGAGTGCTTTTTTCTGGGCCGCACCATCTACAACTTTTTGGCCCGTTATCTGATTATTACGTTTGACCGAATAATCATATTCCAGACCGCCAATCCACTTGGCAGCAGCGCCGATCTGGAATCGATGAAAATAATAAACGGGCACCAGCACTTCTTCGAGTTCAGACCAGGGAGTGTCACGTTTGATACTGCGCGCGCCAAAATTCTCTAACGCGACTTGTCTGATCTTATACATACGTTCCAATTCGTCGACAGCGTTTGAGCCGTTATCCCACAAACTGGCGCGCGCGTGTGCACTACCCGGGCTGCGCGAATCTGCGTCGGTGATATATAACAATCCCTTAACATCATTCTCTGCGATCAATTGTTTTAACCAGGCCGATTCTTTGTCATCGTTAAACTCCTGGTAACCATAAGCGATGGCTGCTTTATCCCAATTGCCGAGACCTTCGCCGTAGGCATTAGGGGCCGTTATACGGTTTCCTTCCAGTTCAAATCGGGGATGGGGGTAGTCCATGACTGATTGGCGGCCATAGGTACTGGCGGCAAAATTATGTGCCAGGCCCAGTGTATGACCCACTTCGTGCGCCGATAACTGGCGAATTCTAGCGAGTGCCAAATCCATCAGTGCCTGATCTTCTTCGTTCTGACCAAAAGGCGACATCATGCCCTGCGCGATAAGATAATCTTGCCGTACTCTGAGTGAACCGAGGGTAACGTGCCCTTTAATGATTTCTCCAGTACGGGGATCGGTCACGCCATAACCATAAGACCAGCCTCGTGTGGCTCGATGAACCCATTGGATCACATTATATCGAACGTCCATGGGATCGGCATGAGCCGGTAGCATTTTCACCTGAAACGCATCCTGATAGCCAATGGCTTCGAATGCCTGATTCCACCACATGGCACCGTCGATTAGCGCCGATTTCACCGGCTCCGGTACACCGGGATCAAGATAATAAATGATCGGTTTAACGGCTTTGCTGAGTTTCGCTGTGGGATCGCGTTTTTGCAATCGATGACGGCCGATATAACGGCGCGTGATATTGTCATTGATAGGCTGCGCGTAGTCTTGATAATCGACCGACCAAAAGCCGCTTTTAGGGTGAAATTCTCTCGGCTTATAACCGGATTTTGGTAAGCGGACAAAACTGTGGTGCATTTTGAGGGTGATCGATTTAGCGTCGGGCGCGACTTGCTTTAAATATTTACCGGGTTTTGAGCCCACTAGGGTAATGGTCGCTTCGAGTTCGGTGTTATCGGGAAAACTCGTCGTGCGCGGCATATGAAAGCCTGAGCGACTTTTGTCGACCTTGTAACCTGTGCCTTCTTTTTTCATTTCCAAGCGATCAGCAACGCCATGAATATCTTGCATCAAAAAGTCGCTGGCATCTACCAAAGCCCAACCCTGGTCGTTGTCAACGATGGGAAATCCCCATAAAATGGAAGCGGCGAAAGCTTCGGTGACCGCCTGGGCTTCTTTTTTATTTTTGGTGATCGCGCGATATCGAGTCGGCACTTGCTTGAGAAAAACTTTGTTGCCCACGCGTTCAAAGCGAGCCAGCCGTGTATCGCTGAGCTGGCCACGGTCCAGGCCGATATCATTCGACCCCAACCCGCCGGGAAGACTCGTCTGATAGATAAAGTCCCGATTGAAATTATCGATTTTTAAATAGATTTTATCGTCTTTTTTATCATGAATAATGCCAACAAATCCGCGATCCAGGTCGTAGAGTTGTTCCAGTTCCGCTAACGTCTTTGCGCTCAGGAGACTCGCCGTCATCAACTGACTGACCAATAACCCAACTAAAGCGCTCAGGTTAACAAGTAGTTTTTTCATGATTGTTATTCCTTGTTGCTCGCGATTGCCGGACACCTTATCAGATGGTGCGGCATGCTTTACCGAAAAGTTCTGTATCAATTCAACCACTAACAGCCTCAATTGATACAATTTGTACAATATAAAGTCGATGACATTGATAAATCAAGGAATCTGCGCAAAGTTGACCTAAAAAATATCTTAACCGGTTCGCCAGTCCGCTTTTGACAGACCATAATTCCCTTGTTCGGCCCATTGATGGTTAATCATAAAATGACGCTTAAAGTGCCCTTCTTCTAGACGCCAGGGACTTTCATGCTGGCCAATCAAAGCTATGATTTCGCGATCTGATTGTGGCGGCCCAAGATAGCGACAACTTTCTTCACCCTGCCGATATCGCCCAATGGCCGCAAAATCCGACTGCATGCAGAGTCGCAAAACATCCCAATCGTTACTGAGATTGGGGATGGTAAGTTACGTACTTCTTGCAAACTTCAATGGCTAAGATGATTCCTGGCTATCGGTTTTATCTTTTTCTTTGTTGTCGGGTTTGGTTTTCTCCGGGGCTTCAACAATGGGTGAAAAATAGAGCGCATTGGTAAACACCTTTGCCGTGCCCAGCCAATATCCGCGAAATACAGGATTATCTGAAAATGCCACTAACCGGCCTTTGCCCATCCGTTGCACTAAAATACTGGTCTCACCTGCAATATGCGATTGATTAGCTTTGGAGACATAACCTGAGGCCAATGGTTTGTCGTGAAACCTGGCGATGGACACAAACGCTTCTTTGGCTTCGGTAAATACCGTTCTGTCTCGTTTGAACACAGGAAGATACGTGTTATCCAGGCCAAAGCCGAGTGGATGACTGGTATCGATTGTCGCCCCAACAATTGCGCCGCCAATATGATGCTCGGCATCCGTCTGATCTTTTTCGCTGTAGGCAATCTGGGTATCAATGGGTTTATCGAAAGCTTTGACCTCACTCGAGGTCCACCCCTGTTCAAGCAGCCATTTAGCCGAACCACTGTGCGCAATAATGACACCGCCCTGTTTAACCCAGGCCGCAATTTTTTCAACAAGCTCGTCTTCTAATTTCGGTTTTCCACCTGCTAAAATTAAATGGGTATAATCCAGCGAGCCTAATTTGGCAACTTGTTTAGCGGTCATCATGGTCACAGGCTGCTTTAACCGCTGATCTAACAAATGCCAAATCTCTCCGGTTGCATAGCTGGAAAAATCGTCTCCAATTAACAACAACGGTTTCACGGGTTTAAGTACTGGAATGCTCGGGCTTCCCATATCGACGCCGTTAATTGCCAGACCACTGTGAATTTCTTTAGGCGGTATTGCCAGTTGCGACAATTTGGGGGTCAGCCATTTTATAATTTCCGCGCGCGCTTCTGGCTGATTGTTCAGCGGCAAAATCAGACTACCAAGACTTAATTCAGTCACCCCGGACTGCGTGGTCAGTTGAGTCGGTTTGGTTACCGTCTGTACGCGCAAGCCAAATTGTTGCATCTCGCTGAGTAAACGTGCCGAATTAAAATCATTCCAGTCAAATGCCAGCGCAAGAGCTTGTTCACTGATTGCTGCCGGCTGAGAAGGGGTCGTTTTCTTGGCAAATAAATCATGGCTAAAATCGGAACGACTGATAAAGGCATAATTCAGATCCATCGCCATGGCGAGATTCCAGGCAGACACATCGTAAAAGACTTTATCCTTAAATTGCGTTCGCGTTTCAAACATGGCTTTGATCAAGCGATATTGTGATTGGCGCAGAGGGACTATGATACTCTGGCCCGGCGTAAATCGTTGACTTTTAACTGTCACGCTTTTGGCCAATGGGTAAAACTCTATTTGATGAAAACGTAAAATTGTCGCCAATTGGTCGAGACGATAAGGGTCGTGCGAACCCAATACAACGGCTCTTAGTCGATCATCTTTGGCCAGTTGTTCGGTTTCCAGATGAAACTGGCGCTGCATCGCCTTTAACCCGGCCTGATTATTTTGCGCCGCCTCAATCGTTGAGAGTGAAGTGGTTAGATGGTTACGAATAGCGAACGGAAATGACAGCTCACCGTAGCGGGTTGCCTGCAAATGACCACGGGCGCTGCCCTGTTCAAACAAAATACCGACCGTACCGTGGACATCCGGATAAGTCGAACCTTTACCGTAATAAAAATCGTCGAAATTTTCCTTGCTGTAATAGAGGCTGCCAATATCGTCAAGCGCTTTGGCGTGATATTCAGCGATAGTCGCGGTCATTTTAAAATTGGCTTCTGGCGTTAATGGATTTTGCCGTGAATGCACGCCAGGCTGAAAAAAGTAAGTACTATTGGTACCCATTTCATGGAAATCCGTGAGGATATGCGGACGCCATAACTGAAACTGAGTCACCCGCGCTTTCGATTCTGGGTGCTGCAATAATAACCAGTCGCGGTTCAGATCAAACCAATAGTGATTGGTACGTCCATAAGGCCAGCCTTCATGATGTTCAATGTGATTAGAATCGGTGCTAGGCGTGAGACTTTGATACATGTTCACCCAGTGAGCGAATCGCGCGAGACCATCTGGATTTAGCATCGGGTCGATAATAATCACCTGATCGCGGAGTTGGGCGAGTGTTTTGTCATCTTGCGCGGCGGCTAAATGATAGGCCAATAATAACGATGAATTACTGCCACTGGCTTCATTACCATGAACGCTGTATCCCATCCAGGTGACCAGTGGTGTTTTGGCGGGCTGCTCACCTGACAAGTGTTGTTGGCGAATAGTCTCGAGTTTCGCCAGATTTTCGGGCGAAGAGATATAAGCATGGATCAATGGCCTTTTTTCATGCGTGTAGCCAATCACCTTTATCTTTACTCTCGGCGACTGTTGCGCCAGCGTCATAAAATACCGTTCGACCTGTTCCGGTCGCGCATGCCATTCGCCGACCTGGTAACCCAGGATGCTTTGAGGTGTAGCAATTTCGTTATCATATTGCGCGGCATCGGGCAGATAGTAATCAATCTCGACCGCGTGCGCCCAACCGACAATCAGCAATAAACTCAAGAAAAAACTACGGGTAACAAGTGATTTTGTCATTGGCTCAGTCAATCCTGCACAAATTTATTTTTAGATGGATGTCTTTCTGGGTTAACCTGGTACAACAATTGTTGACTAAATTCCCGATGAAAGCTGCACACACCATAGGAAAAATAGGCTTTTAAATCAACAATAGCGGCAGATCTAACACTTTTAGTTACGCTTTTTAAGATAGATACGGACAATAACAATGATGACCTGGCTCAATAATTGGCTAATACCCTATAAAATATATGGATTCTTTGTCACCATAATCTGATAAAATGAAGCTAGTTTTCAATTGACAGTAGTTCATCATGATCAACATTTCCGCTCCAGCACAAGAGCACTTTAGTAAACTTTTATCTTCTCAAGAGGAAGGCACCGGCATCCGCGTTTTTGTGGTTAATCCGGGTACCCCTCACGCCGAATGTGGCGTTTCTTATTGCCCCAAAGATGCCGTCGAAAAAGACGACCTCAAACTTGAATTTGACCTGTTCAACGCTTATGTCGACGAGGAAAGCATTCCTTATCTTGAAGAAGCAGAAATCGACTATCAAACCGATGACATGGGTGGACAGCTCACTTTGCGCGCGCCGAATGCCAAAGCTCGAAAAGTTCCCGACGACGCGCCGGCCGTCGATCGCATTCGTTACTTGCTTGAGTCTGAAATTAATCCGCAACTGGCGAGCCACGGCGGTCAGGTTTCTTTGGCAGAATTCACCGCTGATGGCGTAGTTGTTCTTCAGTTTGGCGGCGGGTGTCAGGGCTGTGGAATGGCAGATGTAACCTTAAAGGATGGGATTGAAAAGACCTTGCTGGAGAAAATTCCAGAAGTTAAAGGGGTTAAAGACATCACAGAGCATCAGTTAGGCGAAAACCCTTATTATTAATTGTTCAAACCTTGCTCTCTGAAGGCGCCCAAACGGCGCCTTTTTAGTTTGTCGCACTTCAATCGATTTTAAGGTAAGCTTTTTAATTATTATTCATTAAGAACAAGCCAGTGTCTTTGAAAAGTCGATTCAGGCAAATGGCACTCACGCCAAAAACTCAACTCAAGCAGCTTGCCCTGGGAACCTGTGGTGCGCTGTTATCAATGTTATTAATCGTCGTGACTAGCCACTGGCCTCAACCCTGGTTGTTTTATTTACTTTCCGTTTTTTTGATTTTGAGCATTCTCTACGCGCTGCCCGGTTATTTGGGAATCTGGTTATGGCGGATGCGAAAATTTTTTTTTGATCTCGACTAAGGGTATTTATGATTTGGCCAACAGGGAGGTTATTTTAAGGTGCACAAACAGGCTTCTCAATGGTTAATTGTCCCTGTCGCCTTTATGCTGGTACTCTTATTTCTTGGTGGACCACTTGAGAATAGCCACCCGGTGTTTCGCCAAATCTGGAACTCCGGCCACTTTTTTTTATTTAGCGGGCTGATTTATCTGCTGTGTCGACTGCCACGCGCCAAACAACGAAAGCCGATTACCCTTCTTTTTCTAGTGGTGGCTTTCAGCCTTGGATTTGGACTACTCACCGAATTCATCCAGCTGTTCATTGGACGCAGTTTTGCACTTAGCGATATTCATAAAGACTTGCTAGGCGGGCTGGTTGGTTTTTGTCTCGCGATGATTTCTCGTCTTCATACTTTGCCGCAAAATCTCGGACTGATTGGCTTTAGTGTGTTATTTACGTTTTTTGGTTTGTCGTCGCTTTTTGTCGCACTTTACCAGGAATGGCGGATTTATCAGTCGGTGCCCGTTCTCGCAGACTTTGAACAGCCGGGAGAAAAAAGCCGATGGCAATACTCAAATGTTGAATTCGCTATTGTTCCCAACCATGCCTCCAACCATTTAAATGCTTTGCAAGTAACCTTCCAGCCAGCCAATTATCCAACCATTAATCTCACTCACTTTTATCGTGATTGGCGGGCTTTTAACGCATTGGAATTTGACGCTTTTAACCCTTCAACCACGTCGGTTGCAATGGTCGTGAAAATTTTTGATGAGCAACACGTAGCACATCGATTTGATTTTAATGATCGTTTTAATCGCGAAATTATTTTGCCCCCCGGCAACAATACCGTTTCAATTAGCTTGCACGAGATCCAACACTCGCCTGCAACTCGTGTGATGGACCTCGGCAATATTGAATCGCTGAGCTTTTTTATGACCAATGTAAAAGTGCCTAAGACCATTTATCTCGATCACATTCGGTTAGAATAGTGGGATATCAATTAGAATAGTGGGACATCGATTGGCCTGGATTAAAAGTACCACTCATAACGAAGATAAATCTGATTGCCCGGATCGGCGATGACTTGTTGATTGTCATCAACATAATAGCCACCATATTCAGTCCCGTCACTTCCTTCGGTTAGCTGAAGCCCAGCAATCAGATTACTCGATTGAGAGAGATTAAAGGTTAACGTCGCCAACAACAGAGAACTAGAATCGTTGAGTTGACGGATCAGATTAGCAGATACAATCACTAGTGGTGACCATTGAATCTGAGCGCCAAACGCCAGGTTATTTTTTCCCAGGGTAAAAGTCTGGCCACGCTCAAGGCGACGCATTAAATCCATCGACAATTGAGTGAGGTTCTGTATCGAATTATCCGCGTATCCGTTTTGATAAAACTCGATAAAACCACTGACCGGCCGCTCGCCCCACATCCAGCTATAATGAAGATTTAAATCGAATGAGAAAGCGCTAGAGTCAAATTCTCTTTCACCAGAGACCAGGTCGAATTTCCAGATCGCATCACCTATCGGACCTGAAAAACCGAATCCTAATACGTTTAATCCATGATTTTCAGCGACCAGGATTTCAAATTGTTTACCATCAAAAAACTTTAAATATTTTGCCGCAACCGAATGCGAGTCATCGGCAAACAACTCATCGTTTCCGGGCACATAAAACCACTGCAAATCATCACCATTTTCAAACAAGTATTGCCCATAGGCAGCGTCAATGCCCGGTTTATAGCTGGTATCTTTGGCGTTCGGTGAGAATGGATTAAATAAATCCATAGGATGAAACACCACCCCGTTTCCCCAGGTGAGTGCCTGTCGGCCAATTTTAATTACCCATTGATCGGCAGAGTATTTGATAGAGCCGCGATCAATTAAATGAATCAGTTCGCTGCTGTCTGATTCATCAATGGTGGACTGCCAGTCAAAATAATTGTTATCGGTGGCAAAGGGGCTGGTGGTTAATTTCAAAGGAGAGAGGTCGTCGCTATAATCCAGCGTCAGTAGATAGTCCAGGTCAAATGACCAACGCGATTCCTGATGGTCTAACAATAGTCGCATATTAGAACGATGTAATGAATAATCTTGCACCCCCAGAGAAGCCTGCAGGCTGTGGCCTTTCGTTCGCGCCAATACTTGCTGAAGTTTAATTTCTCCGCCAAACTCAAGCGCTGAACACATTTGGCTTATAAAATAAACCAGCAGGCTACTAACGATCTTGTGCAACTTTACCATCCTTAATCAAAATTTTTCGTTTGGTAAATTCGATGACCTGTGGATCATGGGTCGCGACAATAAAGGTTGTCTTAAATTCTGAATTAAGCTCAGCCATCAGGGCTAGCAGGCTTTCTGATGTTTTACTGTCCAGATTGGCAGTAGGTTCATCGGCGAGAATAATGTCAGGGTTACTGACCAACGCACGGGCTACTGCAATTCGCTGTTGTTGACCACCCGATAATTCTGCCGGGAGTCGATGTCCCATGTCACCAATACCCACGCGCGTTAAAATTTTCTGTGACAATTGACGACGTTTTTCTTGCGGGATCCCTTGTAATTGCATGATGAATTCGACATTTTCAAAGGCGCTCAATACAGGAATTAAATTGTATGCTTGAAAAACAAATCCGATCTTGGTTAGCCGTAAATCGGCCAGTTGGTTTTTATTCATGGCGGAAAGCTTTACCCCGGCGACTTCAACCTCGCCTGAGGTCACCACGTCTAAACCGCCGATCATATTGAGCAAGGTTGTTTTCCCTGATCCTGACGCGCCAGCCAAAGATACAAATTCGCCACGATTGATCGACAGATCAATGCCACGCAGGGCTTCCACTTTTACTTGTCCATCCTGGTACACTTTAGTGACCTGTTCACACTTTACAATTGGATTCATTAACTTGCTCTTTTTCCTTTAAATGGTAGCGCTTAGTTTGCCGCTCGTGACAAAACATCGACCGGCACTCTGCGAGCGGCTTTGAGTGCCGGATACAAACTTGCGAGAATGCCCAAAAACAAAACCACGACACCGATATAAGTCACTTCATACCAATCGAGTTCGGGGTACACAATTTGAGCGGCACCAAAATAACTGGCTCCAAGCCCCAGGTTCAACCCGTCTTGAAATGCCAGGACAATCAGAATACCAGTGAGCAATCCGGCGCTAGTCGCAACCATCATCATAAATGTCGATTCGACTAAAATCTGCAGCAGCAGCCAACGCGGCTTCATACCCAACGCTTGCAATAATCCAAATTCTCGCATGCGTTCAAATACGGCCATTAACAGGGTATTGATTAAGCCAAAAGAAACCACAGCAAAGGACACCAATATCCAGATAAGAATAGCGCCATCATTCATCTCGATCATCGCTTTAGTAAAAGGCTCCAATTCATCCCACGCCTGGATATCCAATTGAGTTTCCCGATCGGATTCACTCGCAAAGCGTTCTTTATTAATGGCTTTTAAGTCATCAATGACAGAAACAACCTGCGTCTGTGATTCGAGTCTGAAAGCGACCTCAGAAATATCATCGTTGATTTCCAATAGCGTCTGAGCGACGCCAATCGAGATAAAGGCGAGTGATTTTTCTAAAGCGGGCTGACCTTCGAAAATTCCAATCACGCGAAACCCTCGTTCTTTGATCGCTCCATCAGCTCCCTGGCTCATCACCACCAGTCGCCGACCCAGTTTCGTTTGCAAGCGGTCCGCGAGTTTCTTACCTATTAGAATTCCACTATCTTGATTACTTTGCAGATAACGCCCTTCAGCCACGGCATCACTAATAAATGACAAGCCTTTCTCTCGCTCTGGCTGAATACCGAGTAACTCAACCGGCGAACTTTCTCTTTCCGTGCGAATCATCGCCGGGACTTTAACCCGCTCGGCATAGTGGGTGACAGGCTGTTGTTCAAGACGTTGCTTTATCCTGTCCGGCAGTTGGTCGATACGGTGATCAATATTGGGATCATCGAGATATTGGGCCGCATGAATCTGACCATGACCGGTTAAGTTATTGACCGCTTCGACGAGTGATGCATCGGCCCAGGCACGCATAAAGGCACCCAATGTCACCATAGACATCACAGCAACAAAGATAGCGACCATCGTTAATAGAGTACGACGTTTGTTGCGCCACAAATTTCGCCAGGCTAGCGGCACAATGAGTTTAATGGATTCCATTAGATCGACCTCATTGCAGTGATAATGTCTAATCGACGGATTCGAAGGCCTGGATAAATTCCCGCAATCGCCAAACACACGGCTATCACCGCAGGGCCGGCCAACAAACTAATCCAGTTGAGTAACGGGTGAATCGTCGATTCAAGTCCAAACTGTTCAAAAACCGCCTCTGCGCCACTAAACGTTATGCCAACTGACTGGTAGTAAATAGTGACCGCAGAGCCAATGACGAGTCCGCTACCAATGCCAAGCGCCATCACCATCAATGATTCTGCCCAGATTATTTTCCCGAGTAAATTGGCTTTAACGCCCAAGGCCATCATCATGCCAAACTCCCGCGTTCGTTCTAACACCGACATTAAACTGGAATTTAACAACGAAAAAACAATGACCAGAATTAAAACAACATACATCGCAAAAGCAGAGCTGATATCTAGTTTGATCGCATCAACGAGCGCAGGTTGTAGCGCTTGCCAGCTTCGAATGTGAAGGTCTTTGCGCGCTAGATTTTGGTGAAGACTTTTGGGATAAGACGCGAACAATGAATGTTGAGAGTGAGTCATCACCCAGGCGTGAATTTCATTCTCCATGGAGAATGCTCGATTAAAACGCGGATAACTGATCTGTGCCAGTTGTCGGTCGAGCGCTTTTAATCCAGTCGTAAACACGCCAACGACTCGCAGCGAATCGGCCGCCAGAGAGCCATCTTTTCCAGTTCCCAAAAGCGTGACCCGATCACCGACGGTAACTTGAAGATTTTTAGCCAGCACACTGCCCAGGATAATTTCTTCAGCGCCCTCGTCGGTTTGCATTGTTGAAAGATATCGGCCCGCTCGAATATTTTTGGGAATGACAGAAATTAACGGCTCTTTGTCAGGTTCAACGCCAACCACCTGCAAACCAAAACTTCGCTCTTCGCTGGATATCAGAGAGAATCCATTGGCCCGCTTTGCGAGTTTAATTCCAGGCGTTTGTTGTTGGATAATTTGTTCTAACTCGTCCGACGGTAAGAATGTGGTGCGCATAGCTGGCGTATCCAGATATTCACTTCGCTGGATTTGCGCCACACCATCTAAAATTCCAATGCCCGCGTTTACCATGGCTTGATAACTGCCGATTTGTAAGGCGGGCAAAAATATTAACAAACCACAGGTTAACATCACCGCGGTAGCACTGAGTAGCGTGCGTCTTGGCTGCCGCCAGATATTTCGCCAAGCCATCGAGAATATCATTAATCAATGCTCCACGGACGAGGGTTGCGTAAATTTGACTGAGTAAATATAAACCCCGGTATCTCGATATTAAAAACCGCTTTATGGGTTTCTATTTGTGTCCAATGATCGGCTTCATCAAAATTAGTCATTCGCATAACCACGGGGTATAGTCGACCGCCTATTGAATCAATTTTTAAGGTTTTCATTTCCTTGACCGGTTGCATCGACTGGTCATAAAAGCGCTCAAGAATGAGTACTTTATCTTCACGAATCACGAGAATTTCTTTTCCCCAAACGACCGGTGCATCATTTTTAGGAATGGCTTCGATGGTATACTGGTGAATACCATCTACCACTTCGCTTTTCAGTAAAGTCAGGTCAAAATTAGTGAGCAGTTGATCAGACTTTGCCAGGTCGTTGTATGAAAAATCGCTGCCCATCCAGGATTGCGTCATCATACTTGCCGGCAGCTTGATAACCTGATTTAACTTGGGGGTAAACATCCACATATCGTTATCAAGTTTTAAGGTGGCATTACCGGCGTCCTTTGCGGGCGCGACAAAACGGATCAAGGCGTCCTTTTCACCTTTAGTCCAGTTTTTCATTGTCATAGTGCGCTGCCAATCAGGGCGATGAATGGTCATAGAAACCTCACCGTAGGAACTCATGCCTCGCCATTGATCTATGGCTGATTTTACGAGTTGATAAGGCTCAATTGAGTTATCCGTGTCGGTGCCTGAAACTGTAGCGCTGCCAATCAAAGTCGTTGCCAACATTAATGTGGAAATGAGAAGGTATTTTCGTCCAGACATAAGTCATCCCTTAATCTAGGTGCTTAATGGACTGCGAATAAATAATTGTTTTAATCGTTAAATTTTTATTTATTCCCATATCGCAATATGGTCCATTTCATCATATAGTGTAACCTAAGGACGAACAAGAACTCTTCGGGGTTCATTTGATTTTAATCAATACCCAAAAATATCGCTCATTCTAGGGAGCATTTTATAAATGAATATTGAGTGGCTACAAAACACTTTTGACTTACTGCCTTTTGAAGTGCTTGATTACACGGTTCTAAGTTTAAACCTTTTAATTTTTCTGTTTGCCGGAATCATCATTAAAAAGTCGCCGAAAGCGACGAATAACTCAACCACTAAAAATCGGATGATGGCACTTAGAGCGATTAACCTGGCATTATTTGCTATCTACGTTTTCGCAGGCTTGGTCGGCTATTTTTTAGGCGATAAAATTGAACATTTACAACAAATATCTCAAACCGGACTGACAGTATTAGTGGCCTACATTGTCCTTCATTACGTGCAAGGCTGGATTGTCTTTCGTTTTGGTAAAGTGAAAGAAATTGATGGTGATAAATATCATGGCGAATCCTATGCGAGCGAAATCGTGGGGTTAATTGGCCTGATATTGGTTGGCTCGATCGCGATTCTAGTGATCATCAATATCTGGGAATTAAACAACTGGCTTCAGGCAACGTCGGTTCTGGGCGGCATTCTATTAATCTTATTTGCCTCCAAAGATTATTTTCTCGGCGATCTGATTAATGGATTAGTCATGCACTACAACGATTCTGTTGAAGCGGGCGCGGTTATTCGCGTAAAGGAATATGACCTGGTGGGTGTGGTAATGCAGATTACCCTGTCGCAAACAATCATTCGCGACCTGGTACAAAAACACCAGATTACCATTCCCAATAGTAAATTACGCAATGCTACCGTCGAGACGATTTCCAAGTGCGGTAAAAATGGTTTTCGCGATTTTCTCGACTTTAAGATTGGTTACGACCAATCACCGGAAGCGGTGCAAACCTTTCTAGAACGCGTTTTTCAACAGGCATCCGACAAAGAAGCCGGTATCAATAACGAAGCAAAAGCTAAAATCGTGGTGGTTGAAAACGGTGATCACGCGGTCACCTGGCGATTGCTTTATTATGTGAAAAACCCTTATCGAATGTTGGACGCAAGAAATACCATGCAAACTATCGCATTTGAGTTAAGCCAACAGGAGAGTATCGGATTAAATACCCCGGTTACTCACCAAATTCTTAGCGGCGTTATCGATAATAAAACTGAGAATGGACTCAATTAAATCGACACTTGTTTAATCTGAATCCGTCAAATCTGAATCCGTCAAGGCCAGCTTCAGGTTCGCGCCATAATTTTAAGGGCTGGGAAGTTCGATAAGCGGTCTTTGAGTTAATTCTGGTCGATGACTTCAATTCCCTAGGAAGGAGATGTTGGGATCAAAGCTAAAACATCGTATTTTTAAAAGCGACTTTTCTAACGCTAAGCTAAGACGAAATGTTGCACGCAAATCATTGAGTAATTTTTTAGCTTGAGCTTTTGGTTAGGCTTCATTTTCATACAGGCCTTCCACGTATTCCCACAATTCGCTTACGAAATTTCTAGTTTCTTGAAATACAGTTCCATCTTCTGGGTGCCAAAGAACCGCTACTTTTTTATTCGTATCGAAAGCTATAAAGCGTCCGCAGCCGTCGTCACCACTCAGCAACAATGGCTCCAATCCTACAGGGAACCAATCTTCATTACGTATTAGCTCATTGACTCTTACGATGTCAGTGTCCTATTCTGATTCAAAGGCGTAAAGTAACTGACATTCGGTAGGCCCTCGAAAGCCATTTGATTCTAAATACCTCGCAACAACATCTTCGGGTAAGGGCTTACCTAGCTTTTTATCGATGTTTATTATTTACTGTTTGGTTAGTTCTATCATATTCTTTTTAAGCCTAACGCCCTGCTGACGCGAGGGCACTTTTCTGCACTTCGATATTCTGCGTCTTGTTAAATGTTGATTGCAAATTGATATACCTTATCATTTGAAAACACTGCAATACTGTAAGCAAAATTTGATAACCTTATGCCAGCATTAACTTTTAGCAATATGTCATGAGAAAGCGCCACTTCATTCATCCAAACCGAGCATTCATCCAAACCGAGCATTCCTCCCCATCTAGAGAAAGTGCGATTTTGTACTTTTCCACTTCAGGGTTCTTTGAGTCGAATATAGGTAGTTTAGGTTGAGTCCTCTTGTACCTTTAATGCTTCTTTAAGCGTCGATGTTTTTGATATCGGCATCTTCCTTTAGTGCCTCGTTAGAATCTATTATTTGTTTTATTCGAGTCTTAAAGTTTGGCTTGATAGAGTCATAATCATTCAGAGGTCCAGTATTACTGCAAACTCCGTATCCTAGCTCGCTACCAGTTCCATGAAACACCAAATATTTAAGTTTTGGCTATATGGGAAGAGCACAATTTGACCTCGGAGCTTGTTCAATTAGTGTGTATTCTTCAAGCGCCTGCCCTTTTAGAGTCTCAATGGGTATGAATCTGTACACTAGTTTAGGTTCGCCGTAAACTGAAGTCCTTTCAATTAATGTTGCTTCCATAATTGCGATGGTTTTAGCACTCTTTACTTTCTCCTCAAACGAAGGGTAATAAACACATTCGCAAGCAAATGCATTAGTAGATAAAAATAAAAGACTTGCTAATGTTTTCTTCATAATTCTAATGCCTTACTCACCAGCACAGTCTACCGAGAGCGTCTAGTGTGATAATGGAGCGTAGCGACAGACACACAAAAAACTGAGGAATTTGTTTTCGATTGCAACAATTAGTTAGGCTGATCACTTGTAAGATTCGGGATTTTCTCCTATCAAAAAATAAAGGTTAATTTACCTTTTTAGGTTTGGGTAGTTTATAGTTATCGAGCTCAACCAGATTGGGTTCATAAACTCGCATTAGAAAGTTCCATCCTTCTACAATCGGAAGGTTGTTTTTAGCGTTTTCCCCGCATTCACCAAAATTAACATCAAACGTGCCATCCTTGTTAATTTCAAGATTGTATTGATTAAGGATTGCATTGTCACTGAAGATCCACCCGTCTGCGTCATACATCGTTATCGAGAAAAAACCAGGTTTTCTAAATGGTGGAATTGTGTAAGTTGCTCGATAACAACCATCACCTTCTTTTTGTCCATATGACAAATAGCGTGCATTAGCATCAGGCAGTAGTCCCCAGCCTGCCGCTGTGCCTAGCAGATGCATGTGCTCATCAACTGTTCCACGCGCTCCTTGCATGTTGTTTAAAGAGCCTAGTTCAGCCGCCTCTGCGGCCAATTTGTTTCTCAGTGCTACGAGTTGTTTCATGTCGTAATTTGGCATTATATGGGGCTTAGACGCTTTTGCTTTAATTGCAATTGATTGCTGTAAAGCTTTGATTTTCTCCCCATCGTTTGGATCATTCGGGTTCGACTGAATGCGGGCAGCTACAAGAACAAAATCCGTTTTAGCTTTGATTTCATGTTCACCGGGAGTTGTAAATACTTGGTCAATATAATGATCATTTTGTACGACCATTGCAGACATATAACGGCCATCAGACTTCGGAAGAGTTATTGTTGCCCCTTTACTGACATTGACAATTGCACCGCTGTAAATAGTGTCTCGATTCATTCTAACGACTGTCTGATTTTTTAAATCAAATTTTTCGACCGGAAAATGCAAGAATTTATTCGTGCCAACAAATTTGGTGACGTTGTGAAATGCCAAATCGGATTCTGCAATTTTATAGTTTTCTAAGGAAACGGGAATCATCTCGCCCTCAGTTGCCGACTCAGAAGTGGCATACGCGGCTAAACCCGCGAAGCCCAAAGCTGATGATGTCAGTAGAAATAATGATACAACCTTTAAAGCTTTTCGTTTCATGGATTAATTCCTCTTAGTAAAGTAACCGATTAATACAGTAAGCTACCACGACAGGTCAACCGCCGTGACTTGTTAGCTTTACACAATAGTAAATAAATATACATTTTCTTAGGTTAAACTTTCTTGAGCCTTTTGATAGCCAAGTGCGATCATTTCATCAGCTCGATCAAATTCTAGTGTGCCGCAAGCGTTCCTTGCAATTTCGATACTTTGATCTGGAGGATAGGCCGCTAGCTTTTGTCTAGCTATTGTACTTTGCATAGCGTCGAACGCCTGATTGGCTATTTCGTAAGCACCCCAGTCTATATTCTGCGGAAGGTCAATTTTTTTCTTAAGCTGCTGAATATAACTATTTATTTTTTCATGTATACCAGCTTTAACTTTCTTCTTTTGGTCTTCGTTAATATCAATTTGTTTAGGGTTTGCAATCAAATTACCGCCAAGGTTGACGGCAAGGGTGATATCAGTATTGTCGCTGAACGTTGGGGCTATAGGGACTGGATTTAGCACCCCGCCGTCTATTAGATGTACACCATTGTAATAATGAGGCGTAAAAAACATAGGTAAGGATATTGATGCGCGTATGGCGTCAAACAGTCGCCCTGAATTAATCCATATTTCCTTCTCTTGGTTTACATCTGCGGCAACTGCTGTGTACCTAATCGGCAATTCCTCAATATGTATGTCGCCTACCAGGTCAATCAGGGTGTTAATGATTTTGTCTCCCTTGAACAGGCCGCTTTTACTCCAAGAAATATCTAGTAGAGTTACAATATCCAGTTTTGTTATTGCACGAATCCAATTTTCAAATTCATCTAGCTTTCCTGCGGCATAAATTCCACCAATGAGTGCCCCCATAGAACAGCCGGAAATAGATTCTATGCTATAGTCATTTTCCTCAAGCCAGTGAATTACACCAATGTGTGCTAAGCCTCGAGCACCGCCACTTCCAAGTATTAAAGATACTGATTTCATCTTGTGTAATTACTCAGGTTTTTTGAAGCTAACCGGAAGTTAGCCCCCCAATTGTAAGCGATAATTAACTTGTCATGTATCGCTATTTAAGAGGGCGTTTTAATCAATACTACAATAGTTGGAGTCGACCTAGCAAAAGATGTTTTTCAAATCTGTGTTGTTAAGCGTGGTGAAGTATCTTCCAATATCGAGATGCCTCCAGTTAATTTTGAACATTGGTTGTACAATTCTTCACTTTTCACCATTGTCTTTGAAACCTGTGGAATTCTAATTACTGGGAACAACCCAGGTTACATTGTTATCTTGTCTAGTAGATTGAGTTTTTTGGCCTGAGCGTCTCGATAATTTTTGCATCCACCCAATAAATATCTACGTTTTTATCTGTGTCATCGATCCCTCTGTTAAAGAGGATGTATTTTCCGTCGGGCGTAACACTGGCATAGGCGTCCCATTTATCCGAATTAACCTTGTCACCCATATTGATGGCTGGACCCCAGTCTCCATTTTTTTGGCGGAAACTAATATAGAGATCGGAGCCGCCGAAACCACCATCCCGCTCACTATCCCAAATCAGATAGCTTTCGTCTGGCGCGATAAAGGGATGCGCCGTATATTCGCCTGTATTAACCACAGGGCCCATTACTTCTGGCGCTTGGCGTTTGCCGTTCTTGAGGGTTGAAATGCGAATACCGGCTTTGCTTTTATAATCATCAAATACATAGGTCCCCTTGGCGGAAGCCGATAAACGCATAATGCCCAGCTCTTCACGATCAAACATTGGTCCGAGGCTTTTGCGTTCTGACCAGCCTTTGCCGACTCGATCTTTGTATCCTTCAGCCATATGCATCCGCGTGCCATCAGGAGAAAAAACGACCTCACCGATCCGCAGGAATTCGGTGTATTTTTTCCAGATATTATTTTCCTGTCGGAATCCAATAACCGTAGGCCGAAAACCCGTTTTGTTCGGGCCAGTATATATGCCGCGGTCTAAGGTGAAGTAAAATTCTTTCATCCCGGGCGCAAATATGCCTTCAAGTTCCCAACCCGCTTTAGAGATAACGCCCGGCGCAAATGGCTGCGCTTTCATGCCCGGCGGCTTTTGTCCCATATAAGGGCCTTTCAGGAGCGGAAACTCTTGTTGACCAGCTTCAGCTTGCTGCACATCAGATTGGCTATCGCCTCTGCAGGTGATCGTGAGTCCAGAAAAAGCCAATAGCATAAAAATAAAACCAGTCTTCATTATTTGTCTCCTTTACTTTGCAAGCTCGATAACCATTTCACGCTTTTGACTCCCACCATAGGAAACGAATCACTATGGCCAGCGGCCTCAATCACAATGTGCTTTAACGATAAACTCACATCTTTCCGATTTTTTAGTAAGGTCATAAATTCATTAATATACTCGCTCAACTCGGTTTCTAGTCCGCCATAGGAAATATAAACATTGGCGTTTAGTTTTTTATGTGAGGCTCCAAGCTCCGCCAACAGAGGAATATCTCGCCACAGTGATGGGCTGCCAAGAATGTAATTTTTAAACGTATCGGGTTGCGCCATTAAAATGTATGCACCAAATAAACCACCAAGTGAAAACCCAAAGTAAGCGCGATTGTCAGAATCGGTTCGGTAGTTATTTTCGACAAAATCAAAAACATCGTTGCGGATAAAATTCAGATGATTACTCGCTTGTCCAAAATGATATTTAGCTTGCCTTTCTGGGTCGCTCGACGGCTTTATGGAATAATCTCGAAATCGACTGACGTGTTCGCCTCTCGCCTGCTTAAGCGTGTCCGCTATATCCTTCTGCCATGAAATGCCCACCAGAATAACCTCCTCCATCTGGAATGCAGTGGCCGCTGACAATAACTCGATATGCCACACCGCATCAGTAAAATATAAAACCGGATATCGCTGATCTTTGTTTTCTGAGTATTTTTCAGGCAGTTTGATATAAAGTTCATATTGCTTATCAGAATGACTGTCTTTGATCGGAACGACCTGGGTTCCCGGCATCTGGTATAAAACTGAAGCACTTGCTTCAAGCTTTAACAATGGCGACAACACAAACAGAATGAGAATTAAATACTTTTTCATTTTGCCCTCTTGGTATAAGGTTTTACTTCGACGAATTTGAAAATCAAATTTAAGTCAATCGAAACGAAAATTCATGAAGTTCAACTGACGTCTTGCTGAATTCTGACTGACTTTAAAATATTCTATATTTTTCAATCGGTTACACCTTCCTCTGCACAGAATCCTTATGTTAAGATAAGGATTCTCATATGGACTCACGGTGGCGCAACACCTGCCGATTAAGTTAAGGGATAGGGAATACCTTTCCGGGATTAGAGGTTTTATGTCGACACAGTATTGGATAGGTGGTTTTTTTATCGATTTATCCAGAAATCAAATTACTCAAAACAATCAGGCGCAAACTATTGCGCCAAAAGCCTTGGCGGTTCTTACATATCTGGCCGAAAATCAGGGGAAAGTGGTTAGCCAGGATGCTTTATTAGATAAAGTCTGGCAGGACACAGCCGTATCTCCGAATACGCTGCAAAAAAGCATCGCCCAATTAAGAAAAGCACTCGGCGATAGTGGTAATGTCTATATCAAAACACACGCCAAACAAGGCTATAGTCTGGAATGTGATGTTCGATGGCATGATATGACCGCATCACGAGCCCCTGACTCGCCAAAAGAATCTGTCGACGTCTCGGCTGATAGTAGCGTCGATAAAGATATCACGGATAAACCTAAGCCATCGGTCGCGGTTTCCAGACCGATTGCTATCCTGGCCGGTTTATTGAGTCTGGGATTGTTACTCGTTTTAGTAAACGGCGGCTACGAGGATCTTGCACCTGAGCAAAACGCCAAGTTAAATTTCGATAAATTGCGCTCGCTGACCGCCACCGACGACAAAGAGTTTGACGCCACCTACACCCCTGACGGTCAATACATTGTTTTCCATCGTTATTTAGATAAACAATGCGTGAATAAAATATGGGCAAAAAATATCAGCACGCAACAAGAAATCCAACTGACTCAGGATTGGGCCGCTTACGGTCGACATAGTTTTTCCAAAGACGGCAAACAACTGGTATTTTTAGCAACCGCACCATGCAACGAGCCCGATAACCAAAAAAACTGCTACGACTTGATGAGCCTGGATTTTGAAAAAGCGCTTGAAAGCCCTCAGCAACCCAGCGTCATCCTGCAGTGTAAAAATACAGACGTAATGAAACCCACTTGGCTTAACAACGGCGACATTGCGTTAATGCAAAGACATTCAAATAGTTGGAAGTTAATCAACTATTCGTTCGATAACCATGCGAGCACAGACTTATACCTGCCCGATGAAGGTAATTTAATCGACTATGCATACTCTGTCGTAGATGATCTGATAGCCGTGGCCCGCATCCATACCGACAACAAACAATACATTGAATTACTCAAACCAGATGGCCGAATTTTATCGAGCCACCCCATTGAACGCCAACAAGAAATTCCTGAATTTCGCCCCATTTATCCGAATTTTGACGCATTAAACAAGCAACTTGTCTTTAGTACCGGAAGGCAACTTTTTACCCTCTCTTATGAGGGAAAAGTCGACAAAATCAACTTGCCCTTCATTGATAAAATGGCGCAACCAGAATTTCATCCGAATGGTAAAAGATTGTTGATGCTCAAAGGACCTTACGATAGTGATATCGTGAAACTACCGCTGAATAAACTCACCGAAACCGACTCGGTTCTGCAATCGGATCTGCCCCAATTAAAACCGTCCCGATTAAATCTGTCCCTATCGACTCAGTCCCAATTTAATCAAGCTCAAACCTACACCAGTTTCGAACGCACCAATCTTGGCGAAGACTTCGCTAAATTTCAACCCGGTGGACAAATGATTGCATTCTGGTCAGAACGTTCGGGAGAGCCACAAGTTTGGATCAGCGATGGCGATAGCCCACTAAAGCTCACCAGCTTTCCGACCGACACCAATATCAATGGCTTCGATTGGGCCGCTGACGGTCAGAGTCTTTTAGTCAATGCCAACTACGAACTGACCAAAGTCTATCTCGATTCAAGTCAGAAACCAGTTACGCTGCAATATCCTGTGGTTAGACTTTATCAATGGGATAGTCAAAACAATAGCGCAATACTGGCCTTGCGGATCAAAGGTATCACCAAAGTTGTGGAGTATGATTTTAATCTTTCAGAAATCAGAGATATCAGAGAAATCAACGAGAACTCCATAATATGGGCGCTTAAAAGTGACGATGGCCGAATCATATTTAAAGACTACATGGGGCAATTTTGGCAACCCGGTCCGGTAGAGCCTCAACAGATCACCGCACTAGACAAACAGGCAGGCAAAGCTAAATCTTTCGTGATGAATGAAAATGTGATCTATGCCATCAACCCGAAAAATCAGTTGTGGTCTTACGATTTAGATAATGACGATTTTAAAATTCTAGGCACCGTCGACGAAGCCGTCGATTATCTCACCGATGTTAATCAGACCGAGCTATTGATGACAATCCAGGTTGCCGCCAAGAAAGAAGTGGTCGAGCTGTCAATCAGTGAATAGCGGGGTAAAAAAAACCTTTGCTTTGTTTTCGGTTAACCGCTCGCTAAATAGGCGAAATATCGTTGAGTGAAAGTCCTAGTTTTATTTTTGCGGCTTTTACCAACGCCTCATCTAAAGGCGGTAAAGTCACATCAATACCTTGCTCGAGATATTCAACAATGGTTTGCAACACGGCGATTCTGGCATACCACTTTTTGTTGCCCGCAATAATGTGCCATGGCGCAATTTTTGTCGAAGTTTTGGCAAACATATCATTAATTGCTTCTTCATAATCCGCCCACTTTTCCCGATTTCGAATATCTTCGCTGGTTAACTTCCATCGTTTAAGGGGGTTAGTCAAACGTTCGCCAAAACGTTTGAGTTGTTCGTCGGGAGAAATGTGAATAAAAAGTTTGACGATTCTGACATCATCATCAACAAGCATTCGTTCCCATTCGTTGATTTCCTGGTAGGCACGTCGCCACTCCTCCTTTTTCGCAATTTGCTCTACTCGTTCTACCAGAACGCGGCCATAATAAGACCGGTCAAATATTGCAATAGTACCGGGAACAGGCAGCTCCTTGATAAATCGATAAAAATAATGCCTGCCTTGTTCGGCCGCTGTCGGTGCGCCGATGGGGTGAACCTTTACGCCGCGCGGATCTAACTTTTCCGTAATACGTTTAATCGCGCCGCCTTTTCCGGCAGCGTCCCATCCTTCAAAAACAAACACAGCTCGCTTTTTTTGGTGATAGTAAGCGAGTTGAACCTGTTTTAAGCGAACTTGCCATTTTTTTAACAGCGCCAGATACTGTTGCTTACTTTTAAGCTGTTGCTCTAAATTAACATCCGAAAGATTTGGTGCTGTTATTTTCGATACAGTTGGCGAGAGCGTTCTTTTCATTTCAGTCCTTAACCAGAAGCCACTAAAGTAAACTTACAAGATTTAGCCCGGTATTGCCAATTAATAGCCAGGCTTTTTAACCGCTCAAACCATTCAGTGCGCTTTGACTCATATCAATTATCCAAAATTCACAAATGATATTCTGTGATAATTCACTCCGTAAGCTATCTTTATTTAAAGTTACTCAGTATTTTGCAGGTACATGCTATTTTGCCTATTTCAGAAGCCAAGAATCTCGTTTTAATAACAATCGGTTCGCTATTGGTTGCCGCCGGTGTGGCGTTTTTTCTTTTACCTGCCGCTATCGCGACCGGCGGTACGCCCGGAATGGGAATGCTATTTCATTTTTTAACAGGCATATCAACTGGTATCGCGATGTTATTAATCAATATTCCTTTATTGCTTGCCGGCATCAAATTCGTTGATTTTAAATTTGCACTACGAACCGTTTACTCGATGATAGTAACGTCGATTATGGTCGACGTTTTAACGACTCAAGTCGACTTTCCTGTCATCCAAAGTCTGTTGCTTTCAACACTCTACGGCGGGACATCGGTAGGCGCCGGCGTCGGGTTGGTATTAAAGGGTAATGCGTCCGCTGGCGGTACAACGATTATCGCGAGAATCGTTTCAAGCTACTCTCAAATTAAACCGGCTCAGGTGGTTTTGATCGTCGATTTGATCATTATTATCGCTATCGGTTTTATTTTTGCAGATATGGAACGCGTGCTCTGGAGTATGTTGAGCATTTACGCCACCACGCGTGTTATTGATAAAGTTTTAACCGGCGCTGCCCCTGAGAAAATTGTTCATATCGTTTCCGATAAAACCGAACAAATTGGTCAGCGCATCGCCGAACAGATTGGTCGCGACGGCACCATCCTCAGCGGTCAGAATCTTACCCATTCGAAAGATAAAACCATTTTATTTGTTGTTGTCGGCGCGCGGCGAATTCCACAATTGAGAAGTTTAGTTCTCGCCGTCGATCCCGACGCTTTGATGATCATCATGGAAGCTTCAGAAATGATGGGCTCGAGTCGAAGAATAGTTACCGACTAGTTTATCTAGGAGTCTATCTGCCAGTAGGGTTTATCGCCGAAGAACTGGGCCAGAAAATCCACGAGAGCTCTAACCCGCTGCGACAAATGACGCGTTTGCGGGTAAAGCGCGTAACCGTGAATTTCATTGTCTGTAATCATATCGCATAACACCGGAATCAATAGTCCCTGACGAACCGCTTTGTAACAGATAAAATCGGGCGTGTAGATTAACCCCTTTCCATCAATCGCGGACTGACACAGAAAATCTCCGTTGTTTGCCGTTAATATTGACGGGATTTGGACCGACGTTAGCTCTCCATCCTGATTTTTGAATTTCCAGGTGTCTCTTCCGCCACTGTAATGAAGCCGCATATGCCCTTGTTTTAAATCAGCGGGTGACTGGGGAGTACCATTTTCATGAAAATAGCCAGGGCTGGCGCAAAGGACGCCTCTGGCGGTAAAGAGTCTTCTCGCTATCAAGGTTGAATCTTCTAATTTCGCGATCCGAATCGCCAGGTCAAACCCTTCCTGAATCAAATCGACTTTGCGATCGTTAAAATCAAGATCAAAATAGATATCAGGATTGATTTCATTGAATTTTCTAAGCGCCTGGCTCAAATGGGTTAAACCAAAGGACAAAGGCGCCGCAATTTTTATTCGCCCCGCGAGCGCACAGTGTTCATTACGAATACTCGATTCAATTTCCGCTACGTCGTCGATTATCCGCAAACATTGCTGATAATAGCTTTCACCTGACTCGGTCAATGTCTGACTTCGAGTCGTACGCGTCAATAGCGTCACACCCAGCCTTTTTTCTAATTCACTGAGTCGGCGACTAACCGCAGACTTAACCGTATCCATCTGCTCGGCGGCCTTGGTAATGCTGCCAGATTCGACCACGCGAACAAAGGTTTGCATATCTTCAAATTGGTTCATGGCTTTTGCCTCAAAGCGAAATTGCAGCCCCCTTTTGAGGGTTCCCGATTCATGGATAAAGAAACCGTTTATACCCGTTTTTAAATCGGACTATTCAAATTGGACTGTTCAAAAAGGACAACTGTTCAAAGTGGACAGCCACCAGGGATCACCCTAAAAACTCCCCATATCTAGCCTCATTGTTCAATATAAAAGAACAATAAGTTCAATAATAGCCTGTTTTTAATTTTCCTGGCAACTGTAAAATGGTGACCAGTTAAGCAATTACGCTCTAATATGAAACGGGAGAAGACCCATGAAACACATTGAAAACTATGGCAACCTGGTTGGCAGAATTCTGATTAGCGTTATTTTTCTAATGGCTGGCCTGAGCAAATTAGGTGCCGGTTACGAAGGTACTCAAGGCTATATGGAAGCCATGGGCGTACCGGGCGAGTTACTACCTTTAGTGATTATTACGGAAATTCTGGGCGCGATAGCCATTATCGTAGGCTATCAAACTCGTCTGGTCGCTTTCTTACTGGCAGGATTCAGCTTGGTATCTGCGATACTGTTTCACTTTAATTTTGCCGATCAGATGCAATCAATCCTGTTCATGAAAAACGTAGCGATTGCTGGCGGCTTTTTATTCCTGGTGACCAATGGTGCAGGTTTCGTGTCCATTGATAACGGCATGCCCGCCAAATCTTAATTGACACATGACATTGTCGACATCGCACTTTGAACGTTTTGACACAATGCTACGGGCAACCGCTTGAGATTGCCCGCTGGCTGACAACAACGACAGAAGCCCATACGGGCTCGCTGTCCTGATTGAAGAGACTATTTCCATGACTACCAGAACCATTTTACAAATTAATTCCAGCGGTCGAAAAGAAGGCTCGCTAACTCGGCAACTTTCTGATCTGGTCGTTACCCAATTGGCCAAAGAAAATCCTGACCTGGTGATAAACAATCGCGACCTGGCGACGGGCTTACCTTTTATCGACGAGCAGTGGATAGGTGCCAATTTTACTGCACCAGAAGAACGCGACGACAAACACAAAGATAAGTTGAGTTTATCCGATCATCTGGTCGATGAACTTCAACAAGCTGAGCATATTGTTATTGCATCGCCGATTTATAATTTTAGTATTCCGGCTGTATTAAAAGCCTGGATCGATTTGGTCGCTCGGGCTCGTCTGACATTTCGCTATACCGAAAACGGTCCTGAAGGGTTACTGAAAAACAAAAAAGCCTATCTTGTGATGGCTTCTGGCGGCGTACCTATCGGTAGTGAAATGGATTTTGCTTCGCGCTACTTACAGCAAGTCTTGGCCTTTATTGGTATAACCGATGTAACCGTGATTGACGCATCTCAAATAAACCTGACAAATGATGAATCTCAGGCAAGCGCTGAAGAACAGGTAGAGGCGTTAACATTAGCCTAAACTTTTATTGGAGAAATTTATGACACAACTTAGAGAAGTGAAGCAGATTTTCCAGGGTATGCGAGCATCCGATGGCGATGGCGTGCAACTGACACGTATTATTGGAACACCTTACCTGGATATGCTCGACCCTTTTTTATTATTAGATGCTTTCGGATCGGATCAACCGCAAGATTACATTGGCGGATTTCCACCTCATCCCCACCGTGGATTTGAAACCGTTACCTATATGCTAGCGGGTAAAATGCGCCACAAGGATAGTAGCGGAAATGAGGGCGTGATTGAAACCGGCGGCGTGCAATGGATGACAGCGGGTAAAGGAATCATTCATTCGGAAATGCCAGAACAAGAAGATGGCTTGCTGGCAGGATTCCAGTTATGGGTAAACTTGCCGGCCGCCCATAAAATGATAGCGCCTAAGTATCAGGAAAAAAACGATGCTGATATACCGGTAGAAAAACGAGATGACGGCACGAGTATCAAAGTTATCGCCGGAGTCACTTCAAAAGGAACCAAAGGCATTATAGAAAATGACTTTGTGGATCCGACTTACTGGGATATTCACCTCGCTTCAGCGAGTCAAATTGAAGAAGCGATTCGCATGAACCACAATGCGTTTATTTACCTCATAGACGGTTCTATTCAGGTTGGCGAATCTAAAAAGCAAGTCGCCAAAGGACAGTTAGCAATTCTAGATAAGGGCGACAACGTTCGCGTTAGCGCCAGTGAAGACAGTCGTTTTTTACTGATAGCAGGCCAACCGCTCGGCGAACCGGTCGCTCGCGGCGGCCCCTTTGTGATGAATACGCGCGCGGAAGTTAATCAGGCGTTTCTCGATTACCAGGCGGGGCGTTTGATTTAGACTTTCTGGAAAAGGCGACTCTATGGCATCGCCTTTTCCTCAGCTGATTGACCACAGCACGACTCACAAACTTAGCGGGGGGAAACCACGGTTCCTCCCCTGAAATTGAAAAAAGAGGATTAAGACAATGGGATTACTCGTCGACGGCCAATGGCAAGACCAATGGTATGACACCAAATCAAATAACGGAAAGTTCGTCCGTAATGCATCGCAATTTCGCAACTGGGTAACGAAAGATGGTTCGCCCGGACCGACAGGAGATAGTAACTTTAAAGCAGAAAAAGGTCGCTATCACCTCTATGTTTCGCTGGCTTGCCCCTGGGCGCATCGCACTTTAATTTTTCGTCAGTTAAAAAAACTTGAAGATCATATTTCCGTGTCTGTGGTCGATTATTTAATGAAGGAAAATGGTTGGGAGTTTAAAGCAGATAATCGGGACGATTTATATGATTCTAAGTTTCTTCATCAGCTCTATACTAAAGCCGACCCTCAATACACGGGCCGCGTGACAGTCCCTGTGTTATGGGATAAACAGCAAGAAACCATAGTTAGCAATGAGTCATCGGAAATTATTCGCATGCTTAATAGCGCTTTTGACGATGTCGGTGCGGCAAAAGGTGATTATTATCCCGAATCATTGCGAGCAGAAATCGACTCGCTCAATACCCGAATTTATTCAGACGTCAATAACGGCGTTTACAAAGCAGGATTCGCCACGACTCAGCAAGCCTATGACGAAAACCTTGTCAAACTGTTTGACTCGCTGGACTGGCTTGAAGAGACGCTTTCAACCAAACGTTATTTAACCGGTTCAACGATTACCGAAGCGGATTGGAGATTATTTACAACGCTGGTGCGGTTCGACCCGGTTTATGTCGGCCATTTTAAATGTAATATTAAACGAATTGCCGACTACCCTAATTTGTCGGGCTATGTTCGTGATTTATACCAACAGCCAGGTGTGGCTGAAACGGTCAATATGGAGCACATAAAAAACCATTATTACATGAGTCACGATATGATAAATCCGACAGGCGTCGTGCCTGCTGGGCCTGAAATTGATTACAGCGCTCCTCACGATCGGGTATAAAGATCACAATCGTGAATAGGTATAAATTGAATGGGTTTAGATAAGTGCTATCCAGACGCTAAGAATTGGCCGGCACTTTAGCAGCCATTTCTTCTACGAACTTTGCAAGTAGCCTATTGAGCACATCCACAGCGTGGGAATAACCATCACGAGCGAGGGGTTGGGCAAGGTAAAACCGCTCTTTGCGCACAAGGGTATTATCGTTAGTCAATATCCAAAAGTCACCGGCCACTACCGCCTCATTATTTGCATTGGTATGAAAATGGCTAAATGACAAGTTGATACGATATTGGGGCTGCTCACTCCACCGACCATTCTGGTTTTCAAAACGGTAGTTGGGCAGATTATTTTCCAGATGTCCCACGATGGTCCGTGATAAAGCTTGATCTAATTGTTCTGCCCAGCGATGTTGGCTGGACATATGTAACTGATTGTCACTGGTCTGAACGACCAGACCTTGCTGGCGTAAAAATCCAGCTAAGATAACGGGCTCAACAATAACTAGCTCGTGAGTTTGATCAGCGCTTTTTTGGGGCGGATTTAATTGGTCAAAATGCAAAGCATAATACTCTATTTTTGCCGGCGCACTGGAACAGGCATTAAGGAGAATTAATATCAACAATAACCATCCACATTTATTTTTCATTATTTTTACCCTTAGGCTCTACTTCACTCTCTTTAGCACTACTAAAAATTAAACTGTTTGGCTGTCGATTCATTTGTGACAGGACCGGGGCCAATTCTCTAAGTACCCGATCGAGTGCCGCTATGGTGCTTTGAATATCTTGATGCGTTTTTGAGCCTTCAGAAAAGTCTTTCGCTAATTGCTCAATGCCGTTAAGGGTTTGATTCACGTTCGCAATCATCCGTTCGCTTTCAGCGCCACTTAAAAAATTATCAAAACGACCAGAAGCCGATGCAAATTTTATCATCGCCTTATCCATTTCTAACAAGGCTTCATTAAAATTATCGATCAATTGGCCTAAGGGAAGCTCTTCTATCGCACTGGTGATGCTGCCTATTTTTTCGAGCAAACGATCAATTTCACTCGCCGCAGTGGGAATAACCTGCACTTTGCTAAATGTTTGCATCGAGGTCGTCGCATCATCAATGTAGCGGAGTTCTATATATTTGCTTCCCGTCAGTAGATTCCCGGTGCTTAAAAAACCATGCAAACCATCCGTAACCCACCGTGACAAGTTTTCTCTAACCTGAACCAAGTCTTCCTCATCGTCGGACAAACCCAGCCGCGCCGGTTCTATTCGAATCAATACCGGGATGAGCGTATGTTTATCGAGCAAGTTACCGACATCCGGATAATCAATATCGGTTCGTGAAACGCTGCCGACTCTGACGCCTTTGTATTCGACCGGTGCACCGGGGCGTAGGCCTCTAATCGATTCGCCAAATAATAATACGAACTCTTCGGCAACTTTATACTGCTTATCGTAAATTTCTTCTTGATTGGGATAAATCGTAAAAAACGCGCGCTCTGTAATCACTTCTCCACGCGGCAAATTGGAAGGCACATCAAAAGTCACGCCGCCTCTTAAAAAAGTTTCTAAGGTTCCGGTTTCCAATCGAATACCATCCGCTGACATATCAACAGCGATCCCCTTCACTTCCCAAAACCGAGTATTAGTTGTAATCAGGTCATCATAAGGACTTTCAATGAAGGCGTTGTAATACACGATTCTTTCATCATGATTAAAATGAACATATTCAATTTGTCCGACCTGGATACCGCGAAATAAAATCGGGTCGCCAATATCCATCGCGCGCTGACCGCTACTATCTAGGGTAATATGTAAACCGGGCGTTCCTACTGGCGTCACTGGCGGTCTTTCGAGCCCGACAAATTCAAAACGTGCCCTGCCCTTTACACCACTGGCGCCGGGGGATAATTCGATATAAGCACCCGATAATATCGTCGATAAACCAGAAAACCCTCCTTTGCCGACTCGCGGTTTTACCACCCAAAATTTGGTGTCCTGTTTTAGCAACCGTTCGGTATTTTTATTCATCCTGGCGGTAATAATGATGCCATCAAAATCGTCATTGAGTTTTAGATCAACAACCGTGCCTACGGTAATATCTCTCAATTTAATTTTGGTTGTGTCCACTTCAACGCCTTCGGCAGTTTCAAACGCGATGTTGATCAGCGGTCCCTGATTACTCCAGGAGAAATAGACCATCCAGGCGCCGATCAACAGTGCGATTATCGGAATAAACCAGACGCGAGAGATTGTCGCAAGCGGTTTCACCGAAGCCTCAGGAATTTCACCGGTTGCGTTTGGTGCCGATAATTTATCGCCCGTTTGTTTTTTATTGTCTGGGTTATCCATCGTTTCGCTCTTGTTTTTCTGTCGCTTGCATATTCAGCGGTTCCCAAATCAGTCGAGAATCAAAGGCAAAGGCCGCTAACATAGTGGTAATGACGAGTGCGCCAAAAGCAATCGCCGCTTCACCAGGCAGTATACTCATAAAATTTCCCATCTGAATCAACGCGACTAGTACCGTGACAACAAATATATCTACCATCGACCACTTTCCGATAAATTCAGTGAGACGAAATAACTCGTGGCTTCGCTGATGAGAACGTACTTTATTATATTTGACCGTATAACATAACCACCCCAAAGCCAAAATTTTTCCAACAGGAACAAAGACGCTGGCAACGAAAATAATAATTGCTATCGGATAAGATCCTTGTGACCAAAGTGTGAGAACACCGCCTACAATGGTGTTAGCAACCTTGGCGCCTAAATAATTGGTATACATAATGGGTAATAGGTTAGCCGGAATATACAGTATCAGCGATGTAATCAATAACGCCACCGTAACCTGAAGTGAGTTTTTATTTCGTGAGTGAACCGGGGTATGACAATTAGCGCAGCAGGGTTGATCGCTCGTCGTTAACGCCATGCACATAGGGCAACCGCGTAAATGTCGTGTCGAAGCAGTTATAAACTCCGTTGCTGGGTTATTCATATTGTCGATTGACCCATTGCCAAATTTGAAATTTATCCAGCACCATCACCGTCGCAGCCAAATTAATAATAAACAATGTATAAGCAATAAAAGACATGCCAAAGGATACTTTCGCCAGCGTTGCAATTTTAATCAAACTCACCAGAATCCCGACGACAAAAATTTCAGCCATGTTCCAGGGAATCATCAAATAGATTGACTTGAGGACATTTTTGGTCAATGGCAGGGGGCGCGATTGATTAACTGAAACCAAAACATAGACGAGTCCGGTTAGAAATGCCGCCGGTATGGCAAGAGTTGTGACAAATAACATTGCCGCAACGCCCCAAAAAACATCGGTACCGATACTTTGGATACTTTCAACCAGAGTCACGATTCGCTCATTTCCCTGAGTCGAAAAAGTTAAGAAAGAAAACGACAAGGATAGAACAAGCAAAATAAGGGCGCTAACAGATAGGGCCAACAAAATTTCCTGAGCGTTGTGCCGATAGCGCGTGAGTACAAAGCTGCATCTTGGGCATTGGGCCATTTCACCAGAAGCGAGCTTTGGTAAATCAATGAGCAAATCACACTCATGGCAAGCGACTCGATTGATGATATTCATGATCAGTGACTAAAATCCTTTCTCGGTTCAATCAAATTCTAGCACAAGCGCAACCAACACTGATAATAAAGATATTTTGAATCTTGGGCCTAAATCCGCAATCTGATATGATACTTTTTTGTCTCCCGCAGTATTCAATATTTTTCGTATGTCTGATCTTTTCGCGACAACTCGCCCTGACCGCCAACAAGTTTATCCTGACGTCTGGTTATTGGCGAATTTTGCGAATACAAGCGAATTAAAACTGGAACTTAAAAATATTTTTCAACAATCGCCACTACGAAAAATGATGACGCCGATGGGCCATTATACCGGAATTCCATTGACCAATTGCGGTCAATTGGGTTGGTATTCGGACGAACAGGGATATCGATACGTCGCTCGCGATCCAATCAATGGTCTACCCTGGCCAGCGATCCCCGATATTTTTACCAAGCTCGCCCAAAACGCCGCGCAAACCTTAGGATATCAAAACTTCACACCAGACGCGTGTTTGATCAACCAGTACCAGATCGGCAGTAAGCTTAGCGCCCATCAAGATAAAAACGAACGTGATTTTAACTGGCCAATCGTTTCGGTATCCATTGGGCTTCCCTGCGTTTTTCAGATATTTGGCATGCAGCGTTCGGGCAAGCCCATTAATCTACCGCTTCTGGACGGTGACGTCATGGTGTGGGGCGGTCAATCGCGACTCATCTATCACGGCGTTAAACCGATCAAACTTGATCGACAAAACCCGCATTTATCTGAAAGGATCAATATCACTTTCCGCAAAGCCGGTTAGTCATTATTTTACCGGTTGCATGGCGTTTTCGAATAGCCCATCAGCGTTTATAAACGCGGCGAGTAAAATTCAAGAGTTATATCTAACTTATTGAATAGTAACGATATAATTCCACATAGGTGGTTGACTATAGTTTCACCTCGTCGATCCGAGGAACAACCTACTTTTTGACTGTCCTCAGGCCGATTTAACTTTCATCGACAATGTCGAGTTTTTTACCGCCAGCGCAGCTAAACCACTGGATCTATAGTATTTATTGAACTACATTTGATAAATAAACTTTCGCATTTAACCCCCATTAAAAATGAGAGTCGCAGCACTCAAACGAGCATTCACCAATGAGAAGTCGGAATTTCTGAGATAAAAGATTTGAAAACATAGGGATATATTATGACCAGGAAAGCAACTCAATCTAGCCAATCGGCTAAAAATAAAAAATCTCCCGATCCATCTGTAACACAATTAACCGCCATTCGAGACCTTTTATTTGGTGAACAAATAGCGCGCCTGGAAAAGACTATAGAAGAACAACGGCAATTTTTTAGCGACCAACTCGCTCATCTGGAATCCCAATTTAAACAATCGAACGAACGCATTGAAAATCAGATTCAATCAGCCATCGTAGAACTCAATCAATCGATCGACAACATTCATAATGAGCACATTAGTCAGGAAGGAATTCTTGAAGATAAACTCTCTTACATAGGCAAATCACTCGATGAGTTTCAGTCGCAGACAGAGCATGAATTTGGCACGACCCACACTGAACTCGATAATGCTGCCAAAGAAATCTATAACTCTATAGAAAAAGAAGTTAAAACACTGTCGAAAAAAATAGACAAAACGTCAAAAGAGCTAAGTTCCAATAAAGCCGACCGCAAGACTTTGGCCAACTTACTGGAAAGCATGGCGAGCAATCTAAATCAAAGCCAGGCTTAGTCATGTTAAACCGCCAGAGGGCTGAAAAGCCTGCTGAAACCAAAGACGAATTTTTACGTCTGCGCTCACTCCTATTAGGTGATGAATACGAAGCTATTCTAAAAGAAAGGCTTGCAGAAAGTGATATCTCACGGGTAGCCGATGTTCTCAGTGAAGCCTTTCGAGAAAGAAGCGCGAAAGACAATTCGCTTGCTGAAGAAATCTCCCCCGTAATTGAATCGGCTATCGACGCCTCCATCAAAAACAATCCCTCGCGAATCACAGATGTTATATTCCCCATCATGGGGCCGGCAGTCCGAAAAGCAGTTGCCAATGCGCTCAATGAAATGATCCAGTCGTTAAATCACCTGCTGCAGGAAAGCTTAACGGCGCGCGCTCTCACCTGGCGCTTTAAAGCCTGGCGAGCTGGCATTCCTTATGGTCAATACGTGATGCTGCGATACATTCATTATCGTGTCGAGCAAGTATTTTTAATTCATAGAAAAACAGGAATATTATTACAGTCGGCGTGCGCCAAAAATGTCATTAATAACGACCCTGATCTTGTATCCGCCATGTTGACGGCAATTACCGACTTTGTGCACGACTCCTTTGAAAATGAATCTGACAATGAGTCACTTAACGCGATACAGTTTGGTGAATTAAATTTATTAATTGAAAGCGGCCCGGCGGCGATTGTCGCGTTTGCCGTTCGCGGTGCCGTTAATGACGAAATCAGACAACGGTTGTTTGAATTGATCGAATCAGTTCATGAAAAATTTGCCTTACCACTCGCCAGGTTTGACGGCGATGTTGAAATATTAAGCGAGAGCCAACCGCTGTTGGCATCAGCCCTGATAGAAAAAAAGCACGCCGCACCTAAAAAGAAACCCTGGTTAGCCATAGTCGCGTTATTGCTGCTCGCAGGATGGCTTTCTTATTACAGCTATTTTGAAGTTAAACGCAGCCAGGCAGCGGATCAAATTCTCACACAGTTTGCCAACCAACAGGGTTATAAGTTACTGGCACATCAACTGTCGGGAGAAACTTTAACGATTGATATTCTGCGCTCGCCCACAGCGATCCCTGCAACTCAACTCATCGCCAATAATCAGTCCCCGTTATTTGATATTTCGATTAATGAGACCGCGGCGGCGATTGACGACCCGCACCTGTTTCTTCCTCTCCTGAGCCAACACTATAGCCTTAACTTTACGATTAACAATACCGGCGCAGGTCCCGAATTAGTCGCTCAAGGTGTCATTTCTGCCGACCGGTTAGCAAGCTTGCAAGCCGACCCGATTGTCTCAAGTTTGTTTTGGCAGCTGGATCATAGCGCAGTCACCGTTTTACCGCCGATTTCAGTTCAAACGAAAAATCGGAATCAGTTTCAACAACTTGTCACACAGATTCATGAGCGAGAGTATTATTTTGAAGTCGCTTCTACTGCGCTCACCGAGGCCAGCCAACTCGATTTAGAACACACTATTATTGACCTTAAGCGACTCATCCAGTTACAGGCGCCAGCGAACCTAGCCATATTACAAATCAGCATTATGGGCTTTGCAGACAACCAGGGAAATCGTCTGGTCAACCGAAACTTAAGTGAACAACGCGCACAGCTTATCGCTTCCACGCTTAACAGCAACGGAATCGATAACGAATTCTTGTTAACCTGGGGCCTGGGCGATATTGACCTGACGCAAGTACCGGTAGAAAAACAAAGACGAGTGTCGCTAAAAATCATGTACCAGGACAATCAGGTGGTGTCACATGATCGCTAAGAAAATTTGCATGGTAGGCGCTTTCGCCGTCGGCAAAACCAGCCTGGTGCGTCAATTCGTCGAAAGCCTGTTCAGCGAAAAATACCACACCACTATCGGCGTAAAAATTGACAAAAAAACAGTCGAGGTTAAAGATGGTAGCGTGCAGTTGATGATCTGGGATATCGAAGGCGTCGACGTATTTACAGAGCTGAACCCTTCCTATTTACGCGGTGCTAGCGGCATACTTTTAGTGGTCGATGGGACTCGTCCGAAAACCCTCGATGCAGCTATCGAAATTAAGCGCATTATCGACGATACACTCGACAATCCGCATTATCTTTTATTACTCAATAAATGCGATCTGGACGCCCAGTGGTTTTGCAAACCAGATAAACTGCCAGAATTTGATATCGATGCAGACTGTATTTTTACGACCAGCGCAAAAACAGGCCAAAACGTGGAAGAGGCCTTTGCGAAAATGGCTGAACGCCTACTCTCAGCGCAACTGACAGGATAAAAATTGAAACGGATATTTCAGGGGGAAAACAATGGCGGATAAGTTGCACAATCCAGATATCGACGATAGGAAATTGCTGGTCAGTATTCTCAAGCGCCTCGATATCGCCGCATTTGTCTGGCAAGAGGAAGCGGTATTTCAACAGCTATACGATCAGCCTGAGTGGTTCCAATCACTATACCAATCACGAGCAAAAGTCACCGCTCTAACCCATCAAGAATATTATCTTTGCGCCGCGTTTCCATTTATAGAAAATTTTATATTTGACGCCGAACAATTATGGAGTTTGGACGACGACAAGCAATTACGTTCCGGAATTTGGACAGAGACCATCGATGATCATGAAGAACTTTATCTTGAAGCGATCGCATTATCTATCGACAAGGTGCCCATTTTATTAATCGGCAACGAAACGAGTAACTTTGAAATTCGCCATAAAGTATTTCAAAACGCGCGTAACCTTGCTCTCAAGAATGAAAAATTAGAAAGCGCGATTCATCTCCACCAGCGCGAATTACAGCACCAGCTTGAACAATTTTATTTTCAAGAAAACTCCTTTAATGAATTAAAGCGCGACATTGAAAAAGAAACCACCGCCGTACTGGTCTGTCGTGAAGATGGCGGCGTTGAATTATTTAATAAGGCGTTAACGGACATATATTCGCTGTCCGATGAAAATGACCTGCAGCGAACCTCGCTGCTGGATCAATGGGTGAAAGAAGCCGAAACCCTGTATCCTGAAATTCATCGCGTGCTGGAAAGTGGTAATCATTGGGAAGGAGAATTTGAAACGCGCGATATCAGCAGTAGTAGTAGGAGCAAAAAATGGGTTCGTTTGATTATTGCGCCTGTTTTTGATGAGTCAGAAAATCTCGCCCACTACATTTGTATTGCCAATGATATCAGTAATATTAAATTATCTGCGACAGAAATCGAGCGGCTCACGCAATTAGACCCGAATACTCATTTGCCCAATCGACGTAATTTCTGGCTATATCTCACTGAACAAATCGACACAAAACAAACTGAAGGTAAAAGCCTGGCTCTATTTTATATCGACCTTGATCATTTTAAACAGGTCAACGATGATCTGGGTCCTAAGCAAGCTGACTTTTTACTCAAAGCGGTCGCCAACCGATTGAAACAAAGTTTAAAGCAAAAGGATTTTATTGCTCACCTGGGCGGTGATGAATTTGCCGTAGTGATCAATGATTTTGCTGACCAACAAAGTTTGACCGCGATTGCGCAAAGAATTATGGACAACATTTACCGTGATGTCTCTTTTGGGGATTTTACCTTGAACGTCAGTGCGAGTATCGGAATCGCAGTCTACCCACAACACGGGCTGAAAGCACGCCTGTTAGTCAAAAATGCCGACTACGCGATGTACCACGCCAAAGAAATGGGTCGAAATCAATTTCAATTTTCCAGCCCTTATTCCAAACGCCGAATCAAGCGAAAAATTCATATTGAACAAGGCCTTAAAAGTGCCTTGTCAAAAGATGAGTTTCGCCTGCTTTATCAACCCCAGGTCAGCTTAGGGGTTCGCGGCGAACATCGCATTGAAGCTTTAATCCGTTGGCACCATCCGGAGTACGGGCTTATGACGCCAGCCGACTTTATCTCCATTGCAGAGGAGACCGGACTGATCATTGATATCGGTAAGTGGGTATTAAAAGCTGCCTGTGAAGAAATCTGTATTTTAAATAAAGCCGGTTACCGCGCCAAAATGTCGATCAATGTCTCGCCAAAGCAGTTTAAATATTCCAACCTGTTAGAGGACGTTAAGTCGACCTTGCACCATTATCAACTGGACGCCTCACAACTGGAACTGGAAGTCACTGAGAGTATTTTCCTCGAAGAGCTGGATCATGTGATTGAACAGCTCGTCTTTTTACGTGAACTCGGAATTTCTATTTCTCTCGATGATTTTGGCACCGGTTATTCCTCTTTGAGTTATTTAAAACGTCTGCCGGTAAATATGTTGAAAATTGACCGCAGTTTTATTCATGAGCTGCCACATAATCAGCATAGCCGAACCATCGTCGAATCTATCATTGGAATGGCGCATCAATTGTCGATAGAAGTTATCGCGGAAGGCATTGAAAATCAGGAGCAATACGAGTATTTAAGAGAACTCAATTGCGACTTTTTGCAAGGCTTCTTATTTCATGCACCACTCGAAAGCCAGGAACTGATCGCTTTATATCGTTCATTAACGCCAATGCACTAAGATGCAAGGTGTAAGATGCAAGGTGTAAGGTGCAAGATGTAAGATGTAAGATATAAGTTGTAAGTTGTAAGTTGTAAGTTGTAAGTTGTAAGGTATAAGAAGTAACCGAGATGTTAAGCCTCACAAATCAACTGATAAAGTTGTTGTCCGCTAGCCGAATATTTTTTTTCAAATAGCGTTAAGGGCTCGCTAACGTCCAATTGAGTGACCGAAAATTGCTTGCCTGTTAATAACTGCCAGGCGCGTTGAAACTCATTTAAATAGTCCATCCAATTGCTACGTAATATGGTGCGTTTGGCAATCTGATTGAGCACTGGAAAAACCGGATGACCGTGCCAACGCCTTTTAAGGTGTACCGATTTTGGCCAAGGGTTAGGATAAAGAATGTAGTGTTCGTCAAAATTAATTTTTGCCTCGACACACATCCGCCAGATATCTTCACAGTTGGCTCTGAGCAATAAACAGTTATTGAGTGGGTGCTCACCTAAATCAGTTTTCGTTAGACGATGTGCGGATTGATCAACGCCGACAATTAATTTTTCTGGGAATTGCCTTGCCAACAGGACACTGCTCATTGCAGTTCCGCAACACGAGTCCAACACTAATCCGGTAGGGCTCATTTCGCTCAACCGCTTTTCCAAAATTTGAAATGCGCGCAGATTATGCGATTGAATTGGCTTTCGATATTGCGTGGCAATATGTTTCTGAACAATTTTATCAAGATTATCATGGATTCCAGTTTGATTAGAATCGACGCTGCGGGAGTGATACATATTTATAACTATTCGGCTATTTGCGGTTCAGTTGTTTGCGGTTGGGTGTTTTACGCTTCTATGATTTACGCTACTGTGAATTACGCTTCTGTCATTTGCGGCAAAAAATATTTTTCAATAAAACTCACTCAATTTTTTCCTGACAATTGACACAATAAACAGATTCTGGCTTAACCAGCAGCCGCTCAATACCGATTGCTTGCTCGCATAACTCGCAGCAGCCAAAGTCATCAGTTTCAAGCTGCGCTAGCCTGGAAGTCAACCGATTTAGTCTATTTCGTGCTCGACTCAGATTGGCCTCGGCGAACTTTTGCTGTTGTATGGCGTCAATACGCGAAACTCGCCCTGCGAGCGCCTGGTCAAGTTTAACTGGTTTGCTCGACTCGGCGCCTAGGGTTACCTGTTCGCGCAATACGACTAATAATTCTTCGATTTTCTGCCGTATCAGATCTTTCTGTTTGCTTGATAAATACACGACGCCCTGAACTTTTCTGTTTTTTAATTTGACCTGATTAAAAGCGCTAATCTAAACTGAACGTTCGCGAAGCGATACGCGGTTGTCGTCAAGATATAGCACTGTCCTTTGTGGCCCTTAATAACTATAGTACCAGTCGAGACCTCTGAATTGAATGTGTATTTTATTTATCGCCATCGAACAACACCCAGATTATCCCCTAATTATCTGCGCCAATCGCGATGAATTTTATGCGCGCCCAACCGAACCGGTACATTTTTGGCCCACTCTTCCGTCACTACTAGCGGGTAAAGATCGGCAAGCCGGCGGGACGTGGCTGGGGGTCGATGCAAGCGGTAGCTTCGCTGCGGTCACAAACCTTCGCACCGGCCAGTCAACAGACCTAAACGCCAAATCACGCGGTCAATTGATACTAGACGCCCTGAAACCAAATTCCCAGATTAACGAAACCTGGCTAAAAACAAACGGCTATAGATACAATCCATTTAATCTCGTTTATGGCGATGTTGAACAGCTCTATTGCTATAACAGTGCGCTTAAACAACAAATGCCACTAACGCGCGGCTTTCATGCGGTTTCTAACGGAGCTATGGATGATATCTGGCCGAAAATGGCGCGTGGAAAATGCCAGCTAGAAAAACTCATTGCAAACGGTGATGCGATTGATGCGGAGCAACTTTTTGCAATACTACAAGACCAGACTCAGGCAAAAGAGCACTTGCTGCCACAAACCGGCATTAGTCCGCAGTGGGAAAAGTTGCTCTCTTCAATTTTTATTCAAAGTGAAAGTTACGGCACTCGCTCGAGTACGATAGTGTTATTGAATGGCGATGGGCAGCTCAGTTTTTATGAACGACAATTTGGCCCCCTGGGAAAGGCAGGCAAGACCCAAGTTTTCCAACTCACTCTTGCTCCAAAATTTCGTTAATTCCCGCTTCGATCAACCGCGGTTTAGTGAGTAAATTCAGCTTCTTAGCACCGCGCGCATCGACATAAGTATCTTGAAAAGTCATTTCAGTTTTAACCAGGCATTTAATACTATCATCCAAATGGATAATATGAATATTTAGCGCGGTCACCAGCAAGCCGATGACCAAAAGAACCAGTATGATTATTTTTTTCATTAACGCCCCTGTCCAGTTTGATGATCAATTATAGTCCATCATGCGTAGTATGTTATTTATTATTGGCAGATTTCTTTTTGAAACGACAGACCCTCGCCAGTTGTTACCGAAAGGTCAAAAGAGAGATTATATTTGCTGTTCAAAAAATTAGAAACCTCATATAGTTTGCGACTTTTATCTCATTGGTTATTGTGCACAAGATCACAAATTCTGTTAATAAACGATGATTTCACGCCGAATGGCCATGCATTTATCTCTTTATGAGTTTATGGTTAAAAGGTGAACAGTGATTTTAGAGGTGTGTAATCATGACTAACTACCGCACCATAGAAGACAGAATTCTGGATGATGGCCGCATTAGTGAGTGGCTGGCGCAACAGATTGTTGAAACGCGCGATCTCGACTTGTCAGCGGCTATTGATGATGTAAAGAAACTTCAGGTTATTTTAGATAAGCGCGTCGACCGGCTCATCAAAGAAAGAAAAACCTTTAAAACACTGGTTAATTTTAACGCCATAGACTTCGATTGAAACGCGACCAGAGCCTAAGGGGGTGGCGCTCCCGTCTGACTATTAGACGAGAAGCAACCTATTGTTGAATCCGCATGCGCTAAACTTTACTTCAATCATTTTTTTCGATCAGGATCAGATGCTGGGTATTAATTTTCTCACCTTTTAAACGCGTAACCGTGAGGTTTCGCTGTTCACAAGCCGATTGAATCCAATTAAAGCTGTGTCTTACTGTTCCGCCAATATCCGACTGATGTGACGCACCAACCCATTTATCACCTTTATAATCACGATGGAACAAATCGGGTAATTTGACGGTCGTTAAATATCGCGCGTTCGGCGCTCCAAATTGAACAAAACCATCAAGCATTTTTTCAATATCTTTTTTGCTACAGTGGGTCCAAATAGACTGGGAAAAGAAAAAGTCGAACTGGGTACCAAAAACCGAAAAATCATATTGGTCATTGTGATCAAATCGCGCGCGTTTTGCTTCGATTAAACCTGGCTCAACAATATAATTAACGCCTGCTTGCCACATTGGTACATTGGGCTCAATCCCATGAAAATTACCTTCGTTGAGAAAATGTAATACCCAATAGCCACCGCACATGGCACCGCAGCCAATATCAAGGAATTTATGCCACGGGCTCAATCCATGGCGGACTAGCGACTCCAGTTGATTTCTGCCAGTTTTTTCAAAACGGTAAACGCCGCAGCCGACCCATTCAGAAACTTTGGATAATTGCTCAGCCCGATCTTGTATCGGCAAATTCAAATCAAAGGTTTGTGGGGGCGTGGTATCTATTCTCATCAGTAATTACTCCTTGCTCCATGATACGACGTATTTGCTAGGCGCATGGTAACATTCGAATAATTACAGGTAAATTATTCCTGCACGATATAATTCGCAAATATTAGTTTTTAAATCTGAAGATAAGAAATATCACCGGCGAGAATATGGAATAATCACGCATTTGGCATAGCTACTGGCATAGCTACCGGCATAAATACAGGCATAGATACAGGCATAGCTTTTAGCATCGTTACCTTATTGGCTATAAGCTAGCTTTTACCGTCGACAGATTGATTGATGGCGCGATGATGAAGCTCTTCTGCTAAAGCGATACCTGAAAGCACACTGGTCGTGATTGAATTAACCCGCCGATACAGAGCGTCGGCATGCTCGCAAGCTTGTTGAATATGTTCAGCGGCAATTCCCTGCTGCAGGCATTCATCGGTGATCATCAGCCTGATCCGTTCGCTCGTTACCCCCATGAATGTCATCCTTTGCTATTTTAAAAAATATTGGTGTACTATTTGACGCCCTTGCTCAATAACGGTGATTTTTTGAAGCTAGCTTTAATTTTGACCGATGTGGTCGATTGCCGCCCTTATGTTCTCGATTGAGAAGACTAGTCGCGCCCAGACGCCATCAAAGTCATAATCCATCAAAGTTGCGCTCATTCTCGCTCTAATAGTCCAGCAAATTTTCAGGCTGAAGCTCCGCTTCAATTTCCGTCACCTTGATAAAGACGTTTAAATCATACAAGGCTTCAGATTCGGTATTAAACGGACCTATCAAATCACACTCACGAGTGCGATAAAAGAATCCTTCATCATTAATTACAAAGCGACTACTTCGTTTAAAAACCGAACAATCGCGCGCCTCGCCCGCTCTATGTTTGCTACTCACGTCACGTCCTTATGCAGATGGATAGTACCCTGTTATCTTAACCTGATGAAATGCAAATAGGAGTAGGAAGACTCCCTCAAGTGATGTGCGATATCTCTCAAATACTATTGAGACAACACCGGTAAGTGATTAACGGCGCTACATGATTAATACTGGCTTTACCCGAGCAACCAGCGGTTATCACCTTTATCTGAGTCGTGATTAGGGTTAAAAAAATCTTCTATTTTCCGAGTCACAGGCCGATACTGCTTGTCACTTTAATGTTTTCCGTTCGAAGTCAAAACATTTGCGCCGAAATTACCGTATTTTGGCAGGCTGGGAGATTACTGGTCGCAGCGAAAGGATTGTCAGACAGGCTCGATAGTGTTGAGAATATCCGCATTGCGACTCGAGCGCTTCTTCGAGTGTTACTACCCCAGATAGCTTTGCGCAAACTCTACGATTTTTCCAGTTAAATTGAAAAGGCATTCTTCCTCCCCTGACGCGTGAATATCACACAGCCATAAAAGCGAGCGTTTGAACTAATATGGTGTCTTGCATTCAAAATAAAGGCCACCGAATGATTTCCCTATTGCTCCAGGGTTATGTCAATTACCGACTGATATTTATATAAAAATATCGAGAATTTTTTCAACCAGTGCAGCACCGACCCATGAGGCCAAGCCGATTCCAATATATAAAATAAAACGTGATATATTGGAAGCGTCAAACGGCCATTCCCTGATATTTTGTATTCTGGCTTCCAGCGCTAACAACGCGGACAATCGAGTATATTCTGAGTCGGACAGCTCTGCTCTATTGGCCAGTTTGCCAATCGAGTCAAGCAATCTCTCGGTCTTGAGTCGCTTTTCCTGATGGGTTCGTTGCTGAATTCCAAGTGCTGGCATCATAAAGGCTGCAAGGGCAAATAAGCCGGAGACAATGGCAATGGTCAGCGATACTCCAACGCGTGTTCCGGGCGCGATAATCAGATTACCACAAATGGAAATAAAACCAATAATCAACAGCGCGCTTCTAGCCCCTTGTTTAGCAAAAATCCTAGGGAGATTTAGATTAAATAAATTAAGAGAATGAATTGACAGCGCAATTTGTCTAAATTGTATTGCGTATTTTACTAATAAAGCTAATAACCGATAAAGGAACCACCCCAGGCCTATTACCACTAAATGAGAAAAAAGGTTAAGCCAGCTCCAGAAACCAAGATTAAAAACGTCTCCACGAAACCACACCACACTGAAGAATAAAAAAAACTGCACAAGCATTCCCAATAGTCCCCAAGTTAGACTGACTTTGTGGGTTAGTGCAGGCGGGTTATTAATCAGCCGAGACAATTGTTGCCAGTGTTCATCACTCCACTTGATCAAGTAATATTGTGCCAACGGGATATAGGCAATTAACAAGGCGGATGTAAACGTAGCTCGATACGCAATGCTAGAAATTTCTCCAGCGATAATTTTATCTAGTAATCCACTTTGATACGCCAGCAAGGTATAACCACCGCCGAGGATTACCATTAGACTAAAGCACATTAAGAGCGGATGAACTCTGGCACCAGCGAAAAATCGATAGGATAGAGGTCGCAACATGCAGCTAAATATCCTTAATAAAAAAACATTTTAATGAAAAAAGCGTTCACTTAATGTGGCGTACAATAATATCACACCAAGCGGGAAAGAAAATATGCCAAACAACCAGGCTCGGCGCGTCAAGGGAGCGACCACTTTCTGAGCGAACCTCCGATGCCATCGCCACGGAACCAATAAAAGTAGCAGCGAAGTCACAATAAGAATCCATCCAAATAGCCAGAAAGCGTCAGAAAACATCATCCGTGAGGAATTCACAACAAGCGCCCACCCAACCAAAAGCCTTATTGCCATCTCACTCAAATGTGCACTAGCTGAACTTGCAAACCCATTTAGAAAACGTGCCACGGCGCTCGGTAAGAATACCGAGAGTATCGCGACCACTATTAAATATAGCGCTGCGAGCAAAGCGATTAAAAATGCCGACAATTCAAGCATAACGGTCCCTATGGATCATCAATCAGTACATTTTCAAATTAGCGTGATGCTAGTTTTTTATCCCACAACTCCGGGTCGCGATTATTCAAATTATCATCAATATGGACTGGATCTTCCTTGCCAAAATCTCCGCCCCACCGTAGCTGACTATCATCCCGGACCATTTGAAGAAATCCTTTTATCTCAGCTGGTAGTTTAGAGAAATTGGCTTTCTTTAATTTTTTCGAGTTAAAAAATCCTGAAGCCGATTGCAAGTTCATATCAATTGCATGACCTATCATATGATTTGAGCGGGTAGCTGGTTTAACGATGGCCCCACTGACTTGACGATTCGGTTCGCGCGCGGAAGAAGTGACATATATTGAAACGTTACACTCTTTCGCAAATTGGTTAAGGCGCTCAAGAGCAGGAAAAAAATCGACATCGGCAAATAGCGCTTTACCGATAAACTGCGAATTCTGATAAGGTTTAATGATGCATTTTTCCGAAGATTGCATCACCGAATTCGCTACCGCAACACTGTCCTGAGTCGTCTTTTCCTCTAACGGGTCACGATCAACATAGTCGGCACTGACATAACCGATTTCACCACTCTTGGTTTTAACTTTCAGCCAGGTATGTTCTTCTAACACCTCGACCTGGGAGCCTTTGCGAAGCACTTTGATGACTTTCCCCGGCTTGGCTTGCTGACGTAAGTTTAATCCTCCACTCGGTGTGACATAGGCCATTTCCATTTCCTCCAATATTGTTAATCTTACTCCATCAAACTAGCTACCAATTAATTACTCCACCCACTCACGATAACTAAACCTGGCAACTTCCGGGATCCACGTTTTAATGCCATGAACGTTCAATCCTCCAATCACTTCCATACAGGCATTTAAATGACTAACCAGCACGCTCCAACCTTCATTGCTGCTATCACTTTCACAACTCTGCAGCACTTTATTCAGCGTTAGTTCATCGGGTTGCGCCTTCAAGAAACGAAATAACAACTCCGCTTCTTTAGGGCTGCCACAAACAACCGCCAACAAAAATAACGGAACCTGAAACTCGCCTTTGTCATCAGAAAATCCGACCACACGGGCCTTTTTGTGGCTCGCTTTTAATATGCGATATAAATTTATAAAACGTTTGACTGCACGCGGTGAGCGCCCGACAATCGCGCCCAATTGTTGAAAGAAGGCGAGCTCAGCTTCGCTCATTTCTAATGAACGAGTTGAGATAAGATTGTTAATCAGTAATTCATCATCAGCGGTTAAATCCGTATACCCTTCCGCTTGGTCTTCACTTTCCTCAAACAGTTCATCGTCCTGATTTTTATTGACCCCATCGTCTGCCATAATCGATAAATTAGATGAAGATAAATTCTCATCATTGACATTCTGAGTTTCGTTTTGGGTTTGATTTGAATCTTTTTTATCGAGTCCTTCGTCAGTCTTACTATCGCGGTTATTTTCCAGTAAGGCTTTCATCATTGCGTTAGCCCGATGACCATCCAGGCGTTTTAGCCAGAATGGGATCTGAAATATTTTTTCCAGATAGTCATGGGTGGAAGCCGCGTGATAATCCAGTTCTTCATTGTTTTTATCGTCTTTTTCATGGACTAAAAAGGAGTAGCGCTTTTTGAGCGACCGACCTAGCCATCTTGCATCGACACCGACAACGACCATAAATAATGGAAATGCCAGCATTAAGTGAATCGCCTGTAAAACATCGACGACAATCTCAGACTCACAGCGATCCAAATCATCAATATAAAGCACAATTCTATCGATTTTTGGCAAGGAAGCGTCTTGCTGCTGCGTTAATAATTTATTTAATCGACTAAAATCTCGCCTAACCGTATTAATGAGGCCGAGATGACTTTTATAGTCACTGCTCGCTGCTCTATCGAATATAAAACTGGCAAAAGTTTCATCGGAAGCATCACCGTAGTTGGCGTTTAATCGGTCGAAGTCTTTTTGTGAAGTTTTAATTTCGGCTTGAACTTCCAGTTTTTGCATTTGTAATTTTTGCAGCTCTTTTGAGTTTCGATTGAGCTTTTCCTGAATCTCATCGCTGCTATCTTGTGAGGCGTTTTCAAAATCCCGCTTAATGGTATTAACCAATTTTAAAAACTGACCAAACTTAGTCAGGCGCGTCGAAACAAACCCGACCGCCAAAGTAATTGCAGAGCCGACACTCCCCCATTGAATGTCATAGCTTATCAAGCCATAGCAAATTGCGACGACCAGCAAGATACTCAGAATCGACTGAATAGTTGTTTTCCCATCTCGGGTAAAAAACCGAAAGGCCTGATAAAGGCGCGACAAGATGCCAAAGTGGGATATCTTGTCGATGATCGCTTTGGTTTTGTCAATATTGTCAATCACTGAAGTCAGCGTTTGGTCCGCACCCTGAACACCAAATACGGTTTCAATTTCCTTGCCGTATTTTTTTAATTCGTTTACTGACTGAATACGGCGCTTTTCTTCGGGCGCCCTCGATTGAATCGCTTTATTAGCAGCGTTAAGTGTTTCAATACGTCGACCGATTTCCGCCTGCTGCTTCTCCAACGAATTGAGTCGTGCAGATGATGATTGCAAACGCTTTTCCAGAATGCGATCTTCGTCTAGGCGCTTCATTAGCGCTTTAAATTCTTCATCGGCGGAATCGGCGTTCAAGCGTTTTAGCTCCTGTTTCAGACCGACAAAAACGTGATTAACTAAACTGGCCCAAAGCTTACCATCTTGGTAATTCCAGGCGTTAAACCAGATTTGCGCCACTTTTGATTGGTACGCCTGGCCTGAATCCCCCCCCGTGATTGAAACGCGATCGGTCAACGCATTAACATGTCGAAAGATTCGCCGCATAAAAAAGGTTTTACCGCTGCCCCATTCGCCGAATAAACCGATCGCGAGCGGTGGCGCAGCGTCTTTAGCGCAAAGCACTTTGGCGATAGCGATTGCGTCGTCATCGATATTTAATAAGTCACGACTGGCCTCATCGGCCGAATCGGAATCGATACGCGTTAATAATGGGCTGAATGTTTCAGGTGCTTCGATAGGAATCAACTCTTCTTTAACCAGCGCTCCCCAAGCGTCCAGTTTATCTTCCGGCCACATTCGGGTGACCAGATTGACAAAATTGTCTCGCACTTCATCCAACTTAAAACCAACGGGTTCAAGTATTTTTTCGCGGATGTAATTTTGTACCGGTGCCACAGCTCCCTGCAACAAAGCGCCAAACAGGTGGCGCGCCATGATGCGCTCTTTGCCCGTGGTTTTAATCGCGATTCGACGAGCCTCGGCGATGATAATCAGAACATTTCGTTTAACCATGACCTGACTGGCCATCTCTGGCGATAATTGTCCAACATCGTCCAATACAATCTGCTCGGCGAAAGTTAGCTGTCTTTGCAGTTTTCCAATCGGAATAACTTCGTCTAGCGCCAGAGCAAAATCCGGCGGCGATTTATGTTGCAGCAGCGAGGCATAATAAATGAGTGGTACCTGGATCATCAGGCCGGGAAAGAACGTCTGATTGATATTTTGACTGGTCGCCAGACAACTGCTAATGATCCGCTTTACGTCATTATCGAATCGATAGTCCAACACATAAACCGCCTTGGTGTACATTTCTCCGCGAGCGTTAGGATCTTCCATTTCATCCGGGTCGGGCGGTACTTGCTCGCCGTTTTCGCGCATCAAACGATTCAGCTCGATCGCTTCTAAAACAGTCACCCGAAAATTAGCGCCGGTTGGATTGCGCAAAATGGACAGGCCGTCGAAGACCTTGGGCTGGTTACGCAAAAAAGGCCGCAAAAGTGGCGTTTTCAAAACGCCGCGATAAACCGCCTTAAGTCGTTGTTTCCCTTGCTCGTCCTTAAAAACCTCACCTTGTACTTCCGCCCAACCGTAAACGCCAGCCTCGTCACCCGCAATCCATAGATAGATAATATCGCCGTCGCGATAGCGGTCGATAAATCGCGATACATACCAGTCGATATCCTGGCCGACGCGTAGCTGAGTTTTCGCGTTATATTGCTTGGGGTTCGCCTGGAATATCCAGAATTGTCGCCAGAGTTCCTGCGGGGCTGCCATAGTTCCATTTCTCTTATTGTTGTTTTTGCTAATTGAGTCGCGCCTTCTCTTATGACCAAAGACGCTATTGAAGCGGCTTTAATTTATTCTTGAAGGCGGTGTCATTATCACTCAAGTATAGTGACCGTGGCGAAAATTCCAACCGGGGAATGGTAAGTTAAACGATAATTCTCAGCGTGAGATATACGTTCAAGTGACCAACACACACCTCCCTGGCGGTGCCGCGCAGGGTTTATCAACCGCTGGCGTGATGTATGTACTCAGAAGCAAGTATGGGGGCGATGAATAGCGACGGTCTCAGGCAAGTCTTTTTAAAGGTTAAGACTCGATAATGCCTTTACTTTCCAAATAAAAAAACAAGTCTTCCGCTTTGGATTGTTTGTAGAGTTTGAGATAAATATGACTATCGATATAGGCATGGACAAAGCAGCGTTTATATTTGTTTTTGAACTCGGGATATTCGCGAAGCATTGACACCACGCTTTCGCAGGCAAAATCAGTCACATCATCGTGCTTGGTAAAGTCAATATTGCGATTTTTCATCGCGATTACCGGCGCAGCAATAAACAATCGCTCGTGCAGTTGCTCGCCAACTTCCTGTTCTGTTTCAACCAGAAGCCGCATACCATCGTCTAAAGCACGGGTAATTTCTTTCGCCCAGGATTTATTATCTTTTGGCACAGCCATTGTGGGTATTCCGTCTTAAAAAATAGTGACACCCATTGTATCTCAGAATAGTCCATCACACACCCTTACAAGAAGCGGCGATACTCAATGTTCCAGTTGATGCAATTCAGTTGATGCAATTCAGTTGATGCAATTCAGTTGATGCAATTCAGTTGATGCAATCTAGTTGACCCAATCCCGCTCACCTAGCCGAATTGACTCAATCGAAACGTCTCATCGCACCGGGCCGCCAACTTTTTTCTTTGCCGACATTGTGGCATGACATATTCTCAAGTTTACCGACCATCACCGAATTACCGCGCCCCTCTTCGACCCCTAATAGCATTTCACAAGCTAATTCAATACAGCGATGCAAGGTTTGTTCGCGTGGCCTAAAACAGGTTCCACCACCAATGGATACTGATACGCTGCCGCAAACCGTGGAGGTTTTGTGTTCAATCGCCAGCGACTCGATGGCGAAGCGTATTTTTTCGGCCACGTGGCTTGCACCCGCTCGGCCAGTATCTGGCAACAACAAAATAAAACCTTCTTGTTGAAATCGACCCACAATATCTGCCGGCCGCAAAATGTTCTCGGCAATTTTTGCAGCCACCTGATGCAAGCAAGCATTACCCGCCTCTTCGCCGTAAAAGGCATTGAACTTGGAATACTCGTCAATACCGACTATCAGTACGCTGACTGGTTGTCTTTGCCGCGAACAGACAGCCCATTGCTGCAACGCCATTTCAAAGAAATACTGAGCGTTATACACATGGGTCGATTCGTCATAGCGACTCGAAAAAGATGAGGCCTGTTGTAACGCTTGAACCTGCTGTTGCATTGAAATAAATCGCTCCATTACGCGAATTTTTGCGCACAGAATTTCTTTTTTAACCGGCTTGATTAAATAGTCATCGGCACCTGCAGCAAAACCCTGGACAAAATTAGTCAATTCGTTGCGACTGGTCGTAAAAATAATGGGAACCCAATATTGCCCTAAAGCCTCTCGAACGATAGAAACCGTTTCAAATCCGTTTAACCCCGGCATTTCAATATCGCTGATAATAAGATCAGCCGGCGCATGTTCCATGAGTTGCACGGCGGCTTCACCTGAATTGGCAACCGTTACCGAATGACCTTCCGACTCGATAATTCGTGTCAGTTGAAACTGGTGGGTTGGACTGTCGTCCACTAGTAAAACATTCATCGGCTTTATTCTCTTTATTATTTAATCATTCGTGTTCTGGAACATGACGAATATCAAAATCCGTCAAAACACATTTGCCCTTCTCCGTGAAACAGGAAAGGAGACCGACTGCAGGCTATCGAATAGCCACTAAAATTATATCGATTAAAGCAAGTGTTTTTTGTGAACTAGTCAGAGTTATTCCGGTGCATCTCAAAATTTATTGCGCACAAAATTAAGTTAACATCTTGTTTTAGAGATGTTTTTTTCTTATCGCGTTCATTTTTCTACCAGCCGATACCCGGTAGAAGTGTCTTCAATATGAAAACCCATTTGTTCAATCTGTACACGAAACCTGTCCGCCGCAACCCAATCTTTCGTCAGCCTGGATTGTTCGCGCTGATCCGCTAAATTGATAACTGCTGGCGGGATCTGTTTTGACAATAAAGGACGATCTAGCGCTAGCCCCAAGGCCTGATCAAAAAACAACAGGGTCGCTTTTTTATCGACCGCTGTTTCTTCACTCTGGACTAAGTCCCATAACACGCTTAAGGCTTGCGGCGTATTAAGATCGAGGTTCAGTTTCGCAATAAAGGCTTCTTGATAACGCCCAACGGGCGAGCCACCATCAGACCATTGGCTGATATTTCGACGCAATCGCACTAAAGCGCTACTGGCTGCCTCTAATGACTCCCAGGTAAAATTAAGACGGCTACGATAGTGGCTTGTTAAAGCAAGGTAACGAAAAGCCAGCGGGTCGATATTTTTGTCCGTTAAACTTTTTAATCGCAACGATTTTCCCGACTTGGCAACTTTCTGTTTATCAATTTGTAAAAAATATCCGTGCATCCAGTAATTCGCTAATCGCGTTCCATGACGTGCTTGCGATTGTGCAATTTCATTCGAGTGATGCACTGGAATATGATCTTCACCGCCAAAATGAATATCAAATATTTTACCCAGATATTTTTCAGACATAGCCGAGCATTCAATATGCCAGCCCGGAAAGCCTTTTCCCCAAGGACTTTCCCACTCCATTTGTCGATGCTGCTCGCCGCTAAACTTCCATAACGCAAAGTCGGTAGTATTTCTTTTGTGTGAAAAATCAACGCGACTTCCCGCGCGCAAGCCGTCGATATCCAGCCTGGCCAGATAACCGTAGTCATCTAATTTGCTGGTATCAAAATAGATACCGTCATCGGTACGATAGGTAAATTCTTTCTGTTCGATGTCTTGAATAAACTCAATTTGCTCTTTTATATGATCGGTTGCGCGGCAAACTCTTGTTGGCTTATGAATATTTAGCGCCTGCATGTCTGCAAAAAACTTTTGCTCAAAATATAGCGCAATATCCCAAGCTGATTGACTACGTTTACGCGACCCTTTTTCCATTTTGTCTTCGCCTTCATCGCCGTCCGAAACCAGATGGCCAACGTCGGTGATATTCATCACATGTTCAATACCATATCCATTGAGCTCAAGGGTACGGCGCAAGATATCGACCGAAATGTAGGTTCGAAGATTGCCAATATGGGCGTAGTCGTAAACCGTGGGACCACAGGCGTAGAGTCCTACCTGCTTGGCGTGTATCGAATCGAATTCGACAACTTGTCGGCGATAGGTATCAAATAATTGTAAAGGCAGATGATTTTTCATTTTAATTCGTTTCGTGTATGCAATAAAAAAGGCCGTCGATAGATATCAACGGCCTTTCAAAAATGGATTCTTTGACGTAATAAACTATGGGCCGTTGTTAAACCAACAACAGCAACATGGCGCCAGTACAGCGCTTGAATCGATTAGAGTTAAATATTGAGCTTTCATAATTTCGAAGTCTAACAGATTAAAGGATTGCGGCAAGTCCTATGTACTGACCTTTTATGCCGTTTGGTTATCTTGGGATTAGTTTGAGTTGTTTTTTCCAACTGTGAAAAGCCAGTTTAGTCGGTTGTGGGTGACGAAGGAACCCCAAGTTAAGAATATGCTCCTACCTGACAGTTAGTCTTTTAACTCAACCATTGTCGTTGGGGTTATCACCCCAACCTGCCGAGCTGCAATAGCTCAGATTCCCTATTCTCAAAAACGAGTTCTATCAGGTTGTCGGACATTTTCTTAGAGACCATAACGCCGTGCTCTGGGGCAAACCGAAGCGCAGAGTAGGTTTGTCCCTAGCAGCACTTTGTTAGGCTCAGCTTTAGAGTTCTGTCATCATTTAAGCATTCGTCAAAAAGCGTTTCTATTTGATCTCTTACCTGATTTATTACTTTGGGATCATTTATTTTTATGATCTTATTAATATCTTCCTCGTTAGCTTCTATTCTTACCCAAAACCATTCACCAGATTGAATATTTAGTTGATTGTCGTTACCTAGATGCAGCCCCAGCATAGAATTTTTTGAGCTTGAAATTGATAATTGGAATACACCAACATTGTGCGTATTAACATTTTCCCACTTGCCAAGTAGTATGCGTTCATTAACTTCGAATGACATTTTGTGGAAGTATTCCCTCCCACCATCGAATGCAACAACATTTTGTCCAAGATACTCTTTGCTTGACTTCCAGATATGCTCGACATCGAATTGCCAGCCAAAATTGCCATTTGACCGAGTGTATGTGAACTTTGAAGCCCAGATGCCCGCGAATGAATTATCATCCGTATTTTTATAGTAGTGATTTGCTGTACTATTGGTTATCTTGGCAAGTTCAACTCTTCCTGACACTCCAAGTTTTTTGTATATTTTTTTGAGGTTGTTCTTAACAGCGTTTTCACTAATTGAGAGCACACTAGCTATTTCAGGGTTTGACAACCCACTTACCGCCAGATCGCAAACATCTTGCTCTCTAGGCGTCAACTCATCATTCATCTATACACATCTCCTTGAAATCTAGGTAGTACCCTATACCCCACCAGATGGGTACTACAACAATTATCCATTCTATCCGATACTGAATATGCATCAATTGATGCCATAACCCGAACGCAGCGAGATAGGAGAACGACCATGAGCGATAAACCCGGTAATTTCAACCCTTCTAGCAATAACTCTGGCTGGGGAGTACAACCAGGATCACCTTTGGATTCAAATAGCAGCCCTAAAGGTGACATCCACGATACCTTCCAAACCAACACATCTGGCGATGTGGTTACAGGTCACACAACGGTTAGTGTTGGTGACGGTATCAAAACAAGTATTGACTGGAAGTCTTAAATCACTCAATCATTAAGCCGTACGTTGTGCGGCTTTCTTTTGGCCTAGACATAATGACTCCCTGGGAGCCGTCAATAAAACTCAGTGCTAGCCCCCTTTTTCGAGGGTTAGCTCAAAAAGCCAGTGCCATAATATATGCGTTCAAACCATATAACGGAGGCTAGCATGAACAACGATACCATAATTTTTATTGGCTTGGATACTCATAAAGATTTTACTGAGATCGCTTATTCAGAGTATCAACGAGAGAAGACAATCGAGCATTTCGGTCGAATCAAAACAACTAAACCGGCGATAGGAAGCAAAAATAACAGACATATATGGACTCCTCCTCAAAGTCAAGCCAAAGTCTATCATTCACCAACAATACAGGTGAGCGCTGTTTCTTTCTGTCATCACCTTGCCTGTTTGCTTATAATTGAGGCGGTTTAATTAACTTGAAGTTGTGCTGACATATATTCGGGCTCACTATTAAAGCGTCTATTCGCTTTGGCCCCTGATGAAATCCGCACCTACTCGCTCAAAACACTCAAGCGGTATCAAGCAAAAATAACAGACATATATGGACTCCTCCTCAAAGTCAAGCCAAAGTCTGTCATTCACCAACAATACAGGTGAGCGCTGTTTCTTTCTGTCATCACCTTGCCTGTTTGCTTATAATTGAGGCGGTTTAATTAACTTGAAGTTGTGCTGACATATATTCGGGCTCACTATTAAAGCGT